>Ga0123355_10000448_pt1 | contig 54139 bp, 52 predicted proteins | sample TergutEmb28metaG_3_FD_89872 | JGI IMG/M metagenome (GOLD analysis project Ga0123355, IMG submission 89872) | Embiratermes neotenicus P1 segment gut microbial communities from Petit-Saut dam, French Guiana - Emb289 P1 | ecosystem: Host-associated > Arthropoda: Insects > Digestive system > Gut ... | reverse complement strand
ACGCACAGCGAAGCGACAGAGCTCACCGCAGGTGTGGTATAATAGACACAGAACACTGCGGCTTGATGTGACGCAATTAACGCACAGCGAAGCGACAGAGCTCACCGCAGGTGTGGTATAATATTCATCAGATTAAGGCGAATGTCTGCAAACGCTGTTGTGTGTGCCCTATGCCAGAATGTATAGGGCATCTTTTAAAACCCGCGATTCGCGGCTCAGGAGGTAAACATGAAAAACAAGAGAATAGTCACGGTGATTCCGGGCGATGGTATTGGTCCCGAATGTGTTGGTGCGGCGATGAAAATCATCAATGCTGCCGGCGTGAACATTGAATGGGAAGAACGCCACGCAGGCGAGCGTGTGTTCAAGCAGGGCATTCCTTCTGGTGTGCCTGCCGATACCATTGAATCCATTAAAAAAAACCGTGTGGTGCTAAAAGGGCCGCTGGGCACGCCCATTGGCTATGGCCAGAAAAGCGCGAATGTTACCCTGCGCAAACTATTTGAAACCTACGCGAACATTCGCCCTGTGCGCGAATTCCCAGGTGTCACCACGCCCTACAGCGGTCGCGGAATTGACCTGGTTGTGGTGCGTGAAAACGTGGAAGATCTCTACGCTGGCATTGAGCACATGCAAACCCCTGGCGTGGCACAATGCCTGAAGTTGATTTCGCGCAAGGGCTGCGAAAAAATCGTGCGCACTGCGTTTGAGTTTGCACGCGCCGAGGGCCGCAAGTCCGTCGCCTGCGCCACCAAAGCCAATATTATGAAAATGACCGAAGGTTTGCTGAAAAAAACCTTTGAGGAAATCGCACCGGAATATCCCGACATCGAATCTTGGCACGTGATCATCGACAACTGCGCACACCAATTGGTGAGAAGACCCGAGCAGTACGATGTTATCGTCACCACCAACATGAACGGCGACATCATCAGTGACTTGACTTCTGGCTTGGTGGGCGGCCTAGGCTTTGCGCCAACAGCAAATCTGGGCAACGATATTGCTATTTTTGAAGCCGTGCATGGCTCTGCACCCAAATATGCCGGCAAAGATGTGATTAATCCCACAGCGGTTATTCTTTCTGCGGTGATGATGCTGCGGCACATTGGCGAGTTCGACGCAGCCACACTGATCGAAAACGCGGTCATGGTAACCATCGAAGAGGGCAAAACCGTAACCGGCGATGTGGTTGGCTACGACAAAGGCGCCAAAACAAGCGAATACACCCAAGCAATCATTGATAATCTAGGCCGCAAGCCTAGCATCTGGCAAGCCCGCAATCATCAAGCCATTCAAATGCCCAATGTGTCGGACGAGCCTGCGTTTGTGACACCTGAGTCGCGCCGTGTGATTGGCGCGGATATCTTCATCGAGTGGCCACAGAATGCCGAATCGCTCGGACAAAGTCTGGATAGCATTGTTGCCGACTCGCCCTTCCGTCTGAAGATGATTTCCAACCGCGGCACGAAAGTTTATCCCACTGGCGACACTGCACCCGACTGCGTTGACCACTGGCGCTGCCGCTTTGTGCTGCGCGACGCTGACGGCGACGCATCGCCCGACATGGTGATGCAGCTGCTGACGCAAGTTGCTGCTGTGCACCAATGGATGCACGTGGAAAAACTGCCAATCTTCAACGACGAAGCAGGCTATACCATGGCACAAGGCGAAGACTGATGTCGCTTCGCTGTGCCACCTGCGGTGGGGCTCCGACGCTTCGCTGTGTTCTCGGCCAGGTTGTGCGAAATCACTATACCCCTTGGTCATATCAAGGGGTTTTTCATTTTAAATACAAGGAGAATCATTATGTCTGTTCTTAATCAAGGTTTTATGCAAGGCTTCATCCGCATGTGCAGCGATGGCTATGCCGCAGGCTGGCACGAACGCAACGGCGGCAACGCGTCTTATCGCATTAAGCCTGAAGAAATCGCTGCCATTGCCCCGCAGCTTAATCAAGCTGGCGCGTGGCTGCCCATTCACGCCAGTGTGCCGCAGCTGGCAGGGGAGTTCTTTCTGTTCACCGGCACGGGCAAGTTCTTTCGCAACGTGGAACTTTCGCCCGAAAGCTGTCTGGGTATCCTCGAAATTGACGCAACAGGGAAGCAGTATCGCCTTGTTTGGGGCTTTGTTGACGGCGGCGGACCAACCTGCGAGTTACCCACGCATTTGCTCAACCATCAGGTGAAAAAATTGGCCACAGATGGCAAATTCCGTGTGGTATATCACGGTCACCCAGTGAATATCATCGCGCTAACTTTTGTGCTGCCGCTAGATGCACAGGTGTTCACGCACGAGCTGTGGCAGATGATGACTGAGTGCCCCATTATCTTCCCCGCAGGCGTGGGCGTTGTGCCATGGATGCTGCCCGGAAAACCCGATGTGGGCATTGCCACCAGCAAACTGATGGAAACCTACGATGCCGCTGTGTGGGCGCACCACGGCATTTTCTGCACAGGCGAAAACTTCGACACCACCTATGGCCTGCTGCATGTGATTGAAAAAGCCGCCGCCATCAAAGTGGCCACCATGAGCATGGCAGGGGAGCAAAAGCGCCAAACCATCACGCGGGAAGATTTTCTTTCGGTGGCAAAAGAATTTGGGCTTGCGCTAAATGAGGAATTTTTGCGGTGAAATCGTACTAATGATACCAGACGGATGCGCTGACCATGTTTTTCTTGACGCAACCGTGCAGGTGTGGTATAATAGCTTATTAAACTATGCTGTGGAAAGGGATACCCTATGCCATTTTACGAAAAATTCACCGGACGCAACCGCGACGATTACGTAACCCTAGATGACCTGCAGAAGAATTACAAGATCACCGCACCCGATAATTTTAACTATGCCTTTGACTGCCTGGACGAAATGGCCGCCGAAACGCCCGACCGCTTGGCCATGCTGTGGCTGGCCAACGACGGCACAGAAATGCGCTTTACGTTTGAGGAAATGCGCCGCCTTTCGGTAAAGGCAGCAAATTTTTTCATCGCACAGGGCATCGGCAAAGGCGACATGGTGCTGCTGACCATGGCACGCGACTGGCGCTATTGGCCGGTGCTAATGGGTCTGCACCGCATGGGCGCGGTGGCTGTGCCCGCCACGTTCCAGCTAACGAAGAAAGATCTTGAATATCGCTGCAACGCCGCCAGCATTAAAATGCTGCTGACCACCCCGCGCTATGGCGTGTGCGAAGCGATGGAAGAAGCCCTGCCCGAGTGCCCCACCGTGGAAAAACTGGCAGTTTGGGGAAATGCACGCGAGGGCTGGTTAGACTTCGACAAGGAATTTGAAGCCGCAAGCGAAGATGAAATTCCCCGCAACGCCGGCGGCGACGACATGATGCTTATGGCATTTTCGTCAGGCACCACAGGCTACCCCAAAATGGTGGCGCATGACTATTATTATCCGCTGGGGCATATCATGACCGGCTGTTTTTGGCATCGCTGCGAAGAAGGCGACCTGCACTTTACCATCAGCGACACTGGCTGGCTGAAAAGCCTGTGGGGTAAAATGTATGGCCAATGGATGGCGGGTGCAACGGTATTTACATACGATTTTGATAAATTCATCGCCAGCGACATTCTGCAAAAGCTGCAAGATTACAAAATCCCCACCTTTTGCGCACCGCCAACGATGTATCGCTTTCTCATCAAAGAGGATCTGAAAGCCTATGATTTATCAGCGCTGCGCCACTGCACCACAGCAGGGGAGGCGCTGAACCCTGAAGTCTATCGCGCATGGAAAGCCGGCACAGGCTGCAAAACCTTTGAGGGTTTTGGCCAAAGCGAAACCACCCTTTGCTGCTGGACTGGCTACCCCTGGATGCAGCCACGGCTGGGCAGCATGGGCTTGCCCGTGCCCGGCTATCGCATGATCATCGCCGACGAAAACGGCAATGAATGCGACCCCGGCGTCATTGGCGAAATCTGCATTCGCACCGACGAAGCAGGCGGCGGCAAACCCTGTGGCATGTTCCTGGGCTACTACCGCGACGACGAAAAAACCGACCAAAACTGGCACGAAGGGCTATATCACACTGGCGACACTGCTTACTGCGATGAGCTGGGCTTTTTCTGGTATGTTGGCCGCACGGACGATGTCATCAAGTCCAGCGGCTATCGCATTGGCCCCTTTGAGGTGGAAAGCGTGCTCATGGAACACCCCGCCGTGACCGAATGTGCCGTAACCGGCGTGCCCGACGAAGCACGCGGCTTTGCCGTGAAAGCCACCATCGTGCTCAGTAAGGGCTATGAAGGCACCCCAGAACTCACCCGCGAACTGCAAAATCACGTCAAAACCACCACCGCACCCTACAAATATCCGCGCGTGGTCGAATATGTTGAATCGCTGCCCAAAACCATCAGCGGCAAAATCCGTCGCGTGGAAATCCGCGAAAAGGATGGGGCGAGCTAGTTTTGCGTTACTTTTCTTGAAAGAAAAGTAACCAAAAGAACTTTACATCGCTTCGCTGTGGTCTATCGTAGTCCCCCGCGAAGCGGCTGAAGTTTTTTTGCGCCACTTTTTTTCAAAAAAGTGGCATAAAAGGAGGTTTTTATGTCTCGGAAACCTGGGGTATACGCCGTGTTGGCGTCTGTGTGTATACAGATGACACTGGGTATCGCATACATATGGAGCTTGTTTCAAAACGGCATTGCCAATTCGCTGTTTAACGGTAACCACGCCTCTGCACAGCTAACGTTTTCGCTTCTACTGGCTACGCTGACCGTTGGCGGCGCGCTGGGCGGCAAACTGGGCATTCGTTATGGCACACGCCGCATTGTGTTCATCGGCGGACTGGTGCTTAGCTTGGGCTTTTTGGGGGCGTCGTTTGTGCCGGCACAATGGGGCTGGCTGCTTTGGATTACCTACGGCATCATGGGTGGCTTGGGCATGGGTTTCACTTATTCCACCACCATTGCCTGTGCACAAAAATGGTATCCGCACCGCAAAGGCATGATCACCGGTATTATTGTTTCATCGCTAGGTCTGGGCGGGGTGATGTTCTCGCCTGCGGCGCAGTGGTTGCTTGTGCAATTTGGCGGCGTTGGCTATGGCGAGCAGAGCACCTTCCGCGTCCTCGCTATTGTATTTTTTGTGGTGTGCACGGTGGGCAGCCTGTTTTGCAAAAACCCGCCCGAAGGTTGGCGGCTGGAGCAAGCTGCTGCGAAATCTAACGCCAGGCCCATCAAGAATTATACCCCCATGCAAATGCTGAAAAGCATTAAGTTTTATCTATGTGTCACCACCTTTGCAGTGGCATGCATGGGCGGGCTGATGATGATCGGCTTTGTTAGCCCCATTTTGCAGGCACATGGCTTTAATCCAGACATCGCAAGCTTTGGTGTGCTGGTGGTGAGCATGTTCAACGCCATTGGTCGCCTGGGCTGGAGCTGGCTGAGCGACAAACTCGGCCGTAAGAACACCATTATGCTCATGCTTGGCGGTTCGGCTGTGCTTTCGCTGCTGGTTGGCGTAATTTCAGGCGGTGGCGTGTTTGTGCTGGTGGCGTTCATCGGCCTTTGCTACGGCGGCGTGCTAGGCACATTCCCGGTGCTCACCGCAGACCTCTTTGGCCCCAAACACATGGCCAGCAACTACGGCTTTGTTCTGCTGGGCTTCGGCGCTGGTGCCATTGCCGCTGGGCAAATCAGCGGTCATTTCAACAACCTAGTCGTTCAACATAATGGCGATATCCGCTACATGTTCCCCGCATTCATCATCGCCTCTGCCTGTGCCCTCACCGGCGTAGTGCTCATGCAATTGCTGAAATGGCGACGCAAAGTCGATGCGAAAAAAGACGCGTGATTTTTGCGAGAGTGTTCTTTTTTGAAAAAAAGAACCAAAAAACTTTTGCCGCTTCGCGGTGGACGATGATAGAAATAACAGAACCCAACTTCCTGCCACGCAGTGAGTTGGGTTTCATAATGATTTAATGCTAGGTTTTTTTGATTACTTTTTTTGCAAAAAAAGTAATGCCCGCGCGGCGAGCGCATCACCCGCCCATGGCAACAGGAAAAAGCCGCACGGTGTCGCCGTCGTTCAGCGGTGTATCTTGGGGCACGGCAATGCCGTTGATGGCGAAGAGCCCGACTTCGTCGGCGGGAAAATTTAGCGCAGCCAGTACGTCTTGCACAACGGCGGGGTGGGGGAGCGTGAGTTGCACTTTGTCGCCAGGCAACCATGCGCGCGCCCAGCTGCCTGCGGTTACGGTGATGTTCATGCAAAAAAACCTTTCTCAACGGAAAACTTTCCATTACACAGGGGAAACCTCATTGACGAGCTTGTTGAACTCGTCGATGATTTCTTTGGCCGTGTTTTCGTTGAGCTGCCCATATGATGTAGGGGTTTCGAAGAACCGCTTGGGGATTTTCACCTGAGAATTATCATAACCCAGAGCACGCTTAATGCGCATCTTGGTGGCATAAATACGCCGCGCAGCTTCGTCAAGCTCATCATCCGTCATCTCGCGTCCAACGGCAGCAAAGCATTTGCGCACGGTGTCGCGGTCGTAGATTTTGCGCGCAAACAGGCAAATCACCAAGCTGTTGAGCATGCAACGTTCGAGTTCTTCGGTCATGAGTTTTTTCGCCACCGCAGCGGGGTCAATGTGCTCGCCGGGTTGCAGGGCTTGGTCGATGGAATAGCCCGCGTTGCACAGGTGCGAATGCCGCGCCGACACCACCACGCCCACCACACTGCCATAGCCAGTGTGGTAGCCAGGCATTTCGTTGCCGCCAAGCTGCATGGCGAAGTCTTCGCCGCCGTATACCTCAGCCGCATGTTTTACGCCTTTGCCCAATGCACGGTAGAAGTCGTTTTCTGCCGAAGCAATGTAGCGCAATGCCTGCCGAAGGCTATCCACATCGCCAAATTTCACCGGAATGAGGGTGTGTTCTTCCACGTTAATTAAGCCACGGTCAAGCATTTCGCAGGCCCAACCCAGTGCCACACCTGCACTCATGGCATCGTGCCCGCACACCTCCACTTCGTGAATGAGCGCAAGAATATCCTGCCGCTCTTTCAGCTCAACAAACGTGCCCAACGCAAACAACAACTCATAGTCATAGCTCACGCCGTGGGTTTCGTAATCAAAACCGGGGTTAAAGGCGCGGCGATACTGCGCAATGTGAATGCAACCCACGGGACAACCCACACAGGCTTGCTTACGCACGAGGTCGTTTTCCGCAAAGGCTTCACCACTGATTGTCTCGGCGTCATCCACGCGAGTGGTTTGCAGGTTGCGGGTGGGCAGCCCGCCAATGGCGTTGAGCGCCTCAATGTTGATGGGCGTGCCTTGGTCGTGATATTTGCTCATCACACCGCCGGGTTGATCGGCCTTGGCATAAAGTTGGCGAAACACGCCGAAATATTGCTTGAAATCATGCACGGGCAAGCTGCGTTCGCCAGAAATATGCACAGCCTTCAACAGCTTGCTGCCAAACACGGCCCCCAGCCCCAATCGTCCAAAGTGGCGATAGCGATCCACTGTCACACAAGCGTAGGCCACTTCATTTTCGCCCGCTTGTCCAATGCGGATAATCGACCGCTTGCCGCGTGCACCGGGTTCGTTATCACGAATGTAGCGCCCTGCATCGTCACGATTTGTGTTCCACAACGGGCGAGCATCGCGGAATTTTACGCCGGTTTCATCAATAGACAAATAATAGGGTTGGTCAGCGCGACCAGTAATAACAAGTGCATCATACCCGGCTTGCTGCATGGCAAAAGCCAGCCGTCCGCCGGCATAGCTCTCACCCAGCTCGCCCGTCAGCGGCGAAATAAACATTGCAGCCGTTTTCGTAATCACCGGAAAAATCGTGCTCAGTGCGCCCATCGCCAACACAATGGGTTGCTCAGGCGCAAGGGGAGGGAGGTCGGGCCGCATGTTTTCTTCAAGCAGCTTTGCGCCAACCCCAACACCGCCCAAATAGGGCATCAGGTCTTCACGTTCTTCCACGCGCGAGGTCTGCGCGGTCATGTCAATATATAATACACGAATGAATTTCTCATAAAGCATAGTTGCTAGTCCTCCACATCTTCCATCGCCAAGCAATTGTGCGGGCAAAAACGTGTGCATGCGCCGCAGTGCCGGCAGATAATCGGCGCGTTAACATCGTCGTCCCAGCCAATGGCTTGCGCAGCGCATGCGCTCACACAGGTGTGGCAAGCAATGCACTTGCTTTCATCCACAGTCACACCGCCGCCCTTGCGCAGCACCAGTGCATCCGTTGGGCAAGCCTGCGCGCATTTGGGTTCGCTGCACGCCTGGCACACCACCGCCACGAATTTGCCGCTCATCCCGCCACGGGTTTGCACGGCAATTGCGCTGCGGCTAGTCGAATGATTCTTGCGATTCACACCAGCACACATCAGCATGCAGCTGAAGCAGCCAATGCAACGCCCCATGCCCTCAGTTCTTAATACCTTTGCCATAGAATTTTCTCCTTTATTGCTACTTTTTTGAAAAAAAGTAGCGCAAAAAACTTTAGTTGCTTCGCGATGGATTTTGAATAGTCCGTAATAGAACACCGCGAAGCGAGGAGCCCCACCGCAGGTGGTTTTTTCAAAAAAGAACAGAAAATTTATTGTGCGAAGAAATAGGCCTTGGGGTGGCGACAGACGGGGCAGATGTTCACTGCCTCTGCGCCCACATGCACGTGGCCGCAGTTGCCGCATTCCCAAGCGGTGTTGGCGTTGTCGCTGGTGAAGACGGTGTCGTTTTTCACTTGGTCGGCCAGTTTGCGATAGCGCATTTCGTGGTGTTTTTCAATGGCACCAACTTGGTCAAACAGCACGGCGATTTGCTCAAAGCCTTCTTCGCGAGCAATTTTTGCAAAGCCGGGATACATTTCCACGTTTTCGTGGTGTTCACCTGCGACGGCGGAGAGAAGGTTGTCCAATGTGGTGCCGATTTCGCCGCCTTCTTGCAGCAGCTTGAACCAGATTTTCGCGTGCTCTTTTTCGTTGTTAGCGGTATCCTCAAAGATTTGCGAAATTTCCACAAATCCGTCTTTTTTGGCTTTGCTGGCAAAATAGGTGTACATGTTGCGGGCTTGTGATTCGCCTGCGAAAGCATCGCGCAGGTTTTGCTCGGTCTTTGTTCCTTTGATGTTCATGTGTGCTCCTTTTTAATATGATTTTACGGGGTGTTGATGATGATATCCACAGTAGCAACGATGCGCGCTGCATACGCGGTTGCGCCAGGGATGCTGGCTTCAAGCCTTGCAGCACCAAGATTGGGACCAGCGATCACATTTGCGGTTACGCTGTTCTCAAGAACACCGTTCGCATTTGCACCAACCAGTTCAACAAACTCTGCACCTGCCACGATTCTCCAGCGCACTTGGGCTGTATCTGGTGTGCGAATTGCCATAAAACCAACTTGCGTGCCTGTGTTGATCGTCCTGTTCCCACCAAGAATGCTGATGCTGCGTGCAGCGGTTGTGGTGGTGGGCTGCGTAGTCGTAGTATATGGAACAGTGGTCAAGTGCTCGTCCAACCGCGCCTCCAAACTTGCCACTTGTGCCTCCAAAATTTCCACGCGATTTTCAATCGTAGCATCGATAAGGGCAAAACCAAAAAAGCCGAAAATCGCCGCAAGTGCACCCGCAATCAGTCTTCTCATGTGTGCTCTCCTTATTTATTACATTGATATGCCAATGACGAAGGCCGCAATAGCCGCCGCCACGCAGTAAAACCCAAACAGATAAAACTTGCGCTTGCGAATGAGCAGTTTAATGACCGAAATGGCCAGCACGCCGCTAACCGCCGCCGCCACAAAGCCTACGACCCAGTTCAGCGCGTGGAACTCTATGCCATGTTGCACCGCCGAAAGGCCCTCAAGCAAACCGGCACCTAATATCGCAGGGATAGATAAAATGAACGCATAACGCACCGCGAAGTCTTTTTGCAGACCAGCGAGGGCACCACCGAAAATCGTGCTGCCGCTGCGCGAAAGCCCAGGAAAAATCGCAATGCCTTGCATAATACCCACAATCCATGCGCTTTTGTAGGGCGCATTGGCTTGGTCAAACTGTGCACGCTTGGCGAAGAGTTTATCCACGCTGAACATCAGCGCGGCGGTCACCAACAAAAACGCTGCCACCACAAAGATATTTTCCAGCACATGCGTAAGATTAAGCAAGCTGATCGCCATGCCAACCACCGCAGCGGGAATCGTGCCGATAATCACCATGAGCAAAAAGCGGCGTTCGGGCGTGTTGAAGTGGAATTTGCCGCGAAAGATGTCTGCAATCACCGCGAAAAACTCGCGAATGAGCAGCCAAATGTCGCGCCAAAACATGATGAACACGCTCACCAGCGTGGCAAAATGCAAAAACACCGTGAAGGTCAGGTCGCCGCCGCCGTATTCGCCGAACAAGTGGTTAAAAATCACCAAATGCCCGCTAGACGAAACCGGCAAGAACTCCGTGAGACCTTGCACCAGGCCGAGGATAAGCGCTTGTGTCCAAGTCATAAAGCCTCGTCTCTCCATTCACACAAAATCGCGTGTAGGGGCGGCTATTAACCGCCTGCTCCTCACCCACACAGTTAAAAATTTCACGGGCGGCAGGTTGCCGCCCCTACACGCGGGGCGCGATAATTTCAAGCGTATTATTTCTTCTTTAGTCCGATTGTCGCAAGCGGCAGGTTCACGCCAATGGCCACAACGCCAAGGGCAATCATCACACCATCAACATCTTCATCACCTGGTGGATAACCAACCATCATGCCCACAGCCGCCGCAATGGCTACCGCAATAGAAATCCCGCGCGCAATCCATAATAATGTGCGATACCGCTCGCCTTTGTATTCCCACGAAAGCAGCAACGCCACCACGCTGATGAGTATCATCGAAAGCAGCATCAGCGTTCCTCCACCGGCATATAATCCTGCGCGTCCATCACGCTTTGATAAGCTGGGCGGATGATTTTGTTTTGGTTGATGAGCTCCTCCATGCGGTGTGCGCTCCAACCCACAATGCGCGCCACGGCAAACAGGGGAGTGTATAATTCCGCCGGAATGCCCAGCACACGATACACAAAACCGGAGTAAAAATCTACGTTGGGCGACACGCCTTTGTAGATTTTTCGCTTTTCAGCAATGAGTTCAGGCGCAATGCGCTCCACCATTTCATATAGATTGAACTCCACCTGCTCATCTTTTTCAGCAGCCAGCTGGCGAGTGAATTGCTTAAACAAGTCCGCACGCGGGTCGCTGAGCGAATATACCGCATGGCCCATGCCATAGACCAAGCCTTTGCCGTCAAGTGCTTCTTTGTTCAGCAGCTTGCTCAGGTAATCCCGCACTTGTGCTTCGCTGGTTGTGTCTGCCACGTTGGCTTTCAGGTCTTCCATCATCTGCACCACTTTGATGTTCGCGCCGCCATGTTTTGGCCCTTTGAGGCTGCCCAATGCCGCAGCGATAGTGCTGTAGGTATCCGTGCCTGACGAAGAAACCACATGGGTGGTAAATGATGAATTGTTGCCGCCGCCATGTTCCATGTGCAACACAAGGGCTAAGTCTAATATTTGCGCTTCAATGGGACTATATGCCATGTTTGGCCGTAGCATGCGCAAAATATTTTCGGCGGTGGAAAGAGTCGGGTCGGGCCGGTGAATATATAAGCTTGATTCGTTGTGCATGTGGTTGTAGCAATGGTAGCCATACACCGCAAGCAGCGGGAACACGCTAATTAAACGCAGGCTTTGCGCCAACACATTGGGGATGGAAGTATCATCCGCTTCATCGTCGTACGCACCCAAGGTCAGCACAGAGCGTGATAACATGTTCATCATGTCGCGCCGTGGTGCTTTCATGATGACATCACGCACGAAATTGATGGGCAACTGACATTGCTCGCCCAGCAACGCATGAAAGTCACTGAGCTGGGCGGCTGTGGGCAACTCGCCAAACAGCAGCAGGTAAGCAGTTTCCTCAAAGCCCAAGCGACCGGCCTGCAAAAAGCCCGCACACAAGTCGCGCACGTCAATGCCGCGATAGCGCAGCTCGCCCTCACATGGCACGCGCTGACCATCTACTTTTTTGGCAGAAATGATGGTGGATACTTTGGTCAAACCAGTCAGCACACCTTCGCCCTGCTTGTTGCGCAAGCCGGTGAAGACATTGTTGTCTAGGTAATGTTGCGCATCAATGCGGTTATGTTGCAGCACTAACGCGCTGAGATGTTGCAAATTCGAGGCATCCATATAAAAAGCCTCCTCCCTTGATAATACTAGTCGCTTCGCTGTTTCCTAATCATCTAGCATCTAAAATCTAAATATGTTCATCGTCTATTATATCATGTTTGTGCACAATTGTAAAGGGGTTGCGAAATTTTACGCGCCGTTCACATATGCAAGATTTTAATCTTGACAAAGGCCTGCAACATGTTGTATAATGTTTGTACACATTTCTGCGAATGATTTGGAGGATGAGTATGCTACCAACCGTGTTGTTTCCGCTGTCGCGCATTATCACGGCGGCGATTGTGTTCTTCACCAGCTTGTTCGGCGGCATGGGCTGGGACGCAGCCCTCAATCGGCTGCCACCAAGCCTAGAGCCGCTGTCCTACCCCGTGTGGGTGCACTCGCACTGGATTTGGGAAAACGTCGGCTACTGCGAAACCATCAAAGACTGGGTGGCCGACATGCAGGCCGCAGGCATCCCCGTGGCTGCCATCATCATCGACCGCCCATGGGAAGCCAGCACGCACACTTGGACGCAACGTCATCTGCCGCGCGAAGAAGACCGCGCCTTGCGCGCGCAGCAACGCAACGAAACCGGCATGAACGGTGAGCGAACCATGCAGCGCGACGGCTACGGCAATCCTGTGGATTCTGTGGGGTCTTACATTCCCTGCCCGGTGCGCTATTGCTGTTTTTTTGAAGAATGGTACGCCAACCATCGCGGCGTGCCAAACGAGGGCCCGGGTTTCATCGAATACTTCAACAACATGGGCATTGAGGTACTGGCTTGGGGCACCGGCATGGTCAACACCAACTCGCCCAACCATTGGGGTCCCGTGCGCATTGACACCGAAGTCGATGACGGCATCACGGGCATCTATCAAGACCGCCTTGAATGGGCCGCCGAGCACGACTTCCCCATGGAAATACCCTGCACCAGCTTTTTTATGAACGATGGCCAGCTGGTGAGCTGGTGGGGCAGCCACAGCAACTACACCTTCCGTACCTATGGCTCACTGCTGGACTACACCAACCCCGCTGCTGTGGACTGGTGGGAAGATCAGCTGGACAATGTGCTGAATTTGGGGCTGAGCGGCTGGAAAGTGGACGGCACCGACCCATACGTGGCCACGCTGCTGCCGGCAATTAACCACCAAGGGCGGCTGATTGGCTGGCGTTCATATAAATACGCGGCCTACCGCCATTGGATTGATTATTCCTGGGAAAACTTTGGTGCAGTGGCCAAAGTGCGCGCGATTGACGACTATCCCTTCCGTGCGGGTGTGCCATTTCGCTTTGCCCCGCGTCAGGGCAACTTCCTGGCCTGGGCAGGCGACCAAGACAACGACTGGCGCGGCATGCGCGCAGCACTCAACAATATTTTTGCATCGTCCATGTATAACTACGTGAACGTGGGCAGCGACATCGGCGGTTTTCGCGGCGGACCATACGACAACCCTTGGGATGTGTTTATTCGCTGGGCACAGTTGGGTGCCTTCAGCACGCTGATGGAGATGGAAAGCACATTGCGCGAGGTCCCGCGTGAATTTCTCACCCCTGATGGCAACACAGAGTTGCGTATATACACCGAGCACCGCCCCTTCCGCTTTGATGGTTTCTATCCACAGCTGGCGGAACATGGCATTGACCTCGTGGGCATTTACCGCGATTTCGCTATCATGCACACGAATTTGCAACCCTACATCGCCAGCCAGGTCATGTTTAGTTACGAACGCCGCCAGCCCACCGTGCGCCCCACCTTCGGCTATTATCAATACATGCTGGGTGACGAAATCTTTGTGGCCCCCATCGTGCAACAGGGCGACTACAGCGGTCATTACCGCCGCATCATCTTCCCGCGTGGCAGCAACTGGGTTTATCTGTTTGACGAAACACAGGTGTTCCACGGCGGCAGCATGCACACGCTGCACTTCAGCTATGATGTCACACCCGTGTTCATCCGCGAAGGCGCGATTATCCCACGCATCAACCTGCTTGATGTACCCGTGGGTGCACCGCTAGTGTTCTGCGATTACACCACCATTTATATCTACCCACGGCAAGGCAGCAACCGCTTTGGTCTGTTTGAAGAAGGTCGCCAGGGCTCGATGATCAACTACACCATGACGCGCAACCACTTGCGCATCACCATGGACCCCACCGAGCGTGATATTATTTTCCGCGTGTTTGACATTAACCCGATTAATGTCGCAGGCCTTGATGGAAATCTGGTGCACGCAACATCGCTTGATGCGCTGCGTGAAGCAGGCACAGGATATTATGTAGACGACACCGGTAATCTGTGGATTGCACAGGCTCATCAGGCTGTCCATGGCATTGATATTAGCATATGTTTTGTCTCATGCGGCTGTCGCTAGCAGCACAAATTTTAGGAGGTAAGCCATGACTGAACTGCAAGACCCTCACGTCATTCAAGACGAGCCCGAAAAGGCCCGCTGGGCGACGAAAAACAACATCAACTACGGCATTGGCGTCGCTGGGCGTTCGGTAGCCAACGGCTTCACTGGCAGGCTGCAATACTTCACCACCACCATCATGGGCATGCACCATGGGCACGTGGCACCGTTGATGATTTTCGGCCAAGCCTTCGATGGGCTTAGCGACCTGATTATGGGGGCGATTATCGACAACACGCGCAGCCGCTGGGGCAAGTTTCGCCCATGGTGGGGGCTGGGCACTGTGCTCAACGCCCTTGCGACTGTGCTGCTGTTTGGCGTGCCCAGCGCAATGGCCGCAAACCCCGCTGCCGCCACCACCGTGGCTTACGTCGCCATCATGTGGCTAATGTGGGACTTGACCTACACCCTAGTGGACGTGTCGTACTGGACGATGATACCCGCGCTTGCACCACACGGTGAACAGCGAGACATCGTATCTACCATTCCACGGGTGTTCAGCGGCGTGTTTGGCATCGCCACGGCATTCAACATGAGCCTCGTTAGTGTGCTGGGTGGCGGCGAATTTAACAACGCCCACGGCGACCACATGTTTTTGGGCTTTCGTTATTTTGCGATTGTGGCCAGTGTCGTGTATCTCATCACGTCACTATATGGCGCATTCACCGTGCGCGAACCAAACCCTGCCGTGCGTGTGCAGGGCGAGGTTCGCCAGCGTGTGAATCCCATCAAAGCCTTTGTGGAAGCAGCGAAAATCTTGGTTGGCAACAAGCAGACTCTTGCTATTGTTGTGGTCATGATATTGTTCAATCTTGGCCAAAACATGACCAACAGCGCAGCCATTTTCTTCTTCCGCCATGTGTCGCAATATAGCGACGCTGAATTTGGCATATTCAACCTTGCCATGGGCTTGGCCAGCGGCATCGGCATGTTCTTGTTTCCCATGGCAACAAAGCGCATTGGCCGCACGCGGTTTTATCGCCTTGCCTTTTTGCTGCCAGTGCTGGGTTGCGCAGGCATGTTCTTGTTTAGCCAGTTCATGCCGGGCGTGTTCGTTCCGTTTTTAATCAGCTTGATTCTCGGTCACATTGGCTACGGCGTGATGGGTGTGATGCAAAACGTAACCTTGGCCGACACCGTGGACTATGGCGAATGGAAAACCGGGCAACGCAACGAAGGCATTTTGTTCAGCACGCTCACCACGCTGAGCAAGCTGGCAGGGCTGCTGAGCAACGCCGTGGGCATCACCACGCAGTGGACGCTGCGTTTCGGCGGTGCATTCGGTGTGCCCGCGCAAGTGAGTGCGTTCCAAGCCAATGGCTTCAAGCTGTGGATGTTCGGGTTTTCTCCCATTGCGTTGCTGATATCATTCCTGGTGTTCACGTTCTGCTTCAAGCTCACGCCAAAACGCATGGCCGAAATCACCGCAGACCTAGCCGAGCGCAAACGGCAGGTTGTTGTTGACACAGACACTGGCGCGCAAGTGGTAACGCGAGACGCAAGCGTGATCGAAAATATCCGCACAGAACAACTACGCAGTGCCGAAAACAGAAGCAACGACAACCAATAATAAAGTACAAAGCCGACTGCAACATGCGCAGTCGGCTAATTTTTTTGCTATTTCTTCAGCAACTCTTTTGTTTTCTCAATCGCTTCTTCAAGCGTTTTGCATTCTTGCATGATTTCAAGAATTTTGCGGGTTTGGTTTTCTTGGGCTTCTTCGCGCAGCAGTTCTGATGCTGTTGGCATAATATTTTCTCCTTTTTATATTCAATTCGCAGAGATTGCTATTAGTCGCCGTTTGGCAAGCCCTAACTTGTTTGCGCGATAATTTCCTTCACTGCGCCAAAGAACGCTGCTGGGTTGTCGGTATCCATGAAGTGTCCCGCGTCTTCTATCCAGTACAGACCCTTCCGTGGCGCCTGAATAGTTTCGAAATATTCCGCAGCCAGTGCACTCGGTGTCCATTGGTCATGTCTGCCTAAAATGTAGTAAACCGGCACTTGATATTCTTTAATATGACTGATGTCAATGCCGTGATACACATCGCCCAACAGCTTTTTGCTGATTGGGCTGCCGTTGTTCATCTGCACCAGCTGAATCATATCTTTCGGTTTTGCTAAGGGACTTTTTCGATACAGCTGCACAAAATCAACAGCTTGAAAGCCGTATTTTGATTCCAATGCCGTTAGCATAATGGTGTGCTTAACAAACTCATCTTTGGGCAAGCTAGGAAAGTCCTCCGGCACAGCGGCTATTTTTTTGGCGTGCTTTTTGTTGTCCGACTCCTTCACTGCTGCTTTCAAGTGTTCAAACCAGGTTTTATGCTGCGGCACAAAGGCAACTTCCTGACCATATCCAATGTAACCCGCTACATCTTTGGGATGCTTGATGATAAACTGCGTGCCCAACGTTGAGCCGCACGAATGCCCGGCCAGAAAAACTCTTTCCGTCTTATATTTTGCTTTGATATATTTGATGGTTTCTTTCAGGTCTTCCACCATCGCATCCATCGAAAGATTTTCGGGCTTTGTTTTGTTTTTTTGTTGCGTTTTGCCCGCCCCGCGCTGGTCATAATACACCACATTGCAGAAATCCAAATGCGGCTGATGAACATAGGCCAGCAGGGAGTTAGGGATTCCGGGCCCGCCGTGCAGCATGATAACCAAATCTTTGCTTTCGCTGGGCAGATGCAGGAAGTACTGCTCAATCCCGTTGATAGAAACATATTCTTCCATTATTTTTTCTGTCATCAGAGCTAATTCCTCTTCTATTTATATTTCGGCAAGTAGCCGCCGTTGTCAATGCAGCCATGCGCTTCAATCAGCTCGTCACACATGGCGATGATATCATCAATGCTCAGCTCGCTGGCGGTGTGCGGGTCCATCATGGCAGCGTGGTAGATGTGCTCTTTCTTCAGTGTCACGGCAGCTTCAATGGTGCACATCTGCACGTTGATATTCGTCAGGTTCATGGCAGCCAACTGCACAGGCAAGCGACCCACACGGCAGGGGTTAACGAAGTTGCCATCCACCATGCAGGGAACTTCCACGCAAGCATCATGCGGCAGATTTTCAATCAGCCCGCCAGTGTTGAGCACGTTGCCGCCGATTTTCGTGGGCACGTTGGTCACCACGGCATTCATGATTGCCGCGCCGTATTCATCGCTGCGGTGGTGGCCGCGCTGGGCGTTCGCTAGGACTTCTTCTTTTTCGGCGTTCCACTTGGCAATTTGGCTCACGCAGCGGCGCGGATATTCATCCAAGGGAATGCCGTAGCGTTCAATCAATTCGGGATATTTGCTCTTGATAAAGAATGGGTTATACTCGGCGTTGTGCTCGCTGCTTTCGGTGCAGTAGTAACCGAGCTTTTGAATGTACTCATAGCGCACCATGTCGTAAATCAGGCCACTTTCCATGCTCTCTTTCGATTTTTCGCGGATAGCAGGGTAGAGGTCGTTGCCGTCTTTGTCTTCAATTTTCAGCAGCCAACCCATGTGATTGATGCCCGCAATCAGGTCGCGATGACCCTCCACTTTGTCGCCCATGCCCAGCATGCTCAGCAACACCTTGGAGCATGATTGCACGCTGTGGCACAGCCCAACCGTTGGCACGTTCGTGTAGCGCTGCATATAGCCGGTAATCATGGCCATGGGGTTCACATAGTTGAGCATGCGGGCACGCGGCGCAACTTCCTCCATGTCACGCGCAACATCAGCAAACACAGGAATGCTGCGCAGTGCGCGAAAAATGCCGCCGATGCCTAGGGTGTCGGCAATGGTTTGGCGCAAGCCATATTTCTTAGGCACCTCAAAGTCGATGATGGTGCAAGGGTCATAAAGCCCCACTTGAATAGCCGTGATGACGAAGTCCGCATCGCGCAGCGCATCTTTGCGGTTCTCCACGCCCAGGAATTTCGTCAGCCGTGCACGGCCTTCATTCACGGTGTTGTTCATTGCGCTGAGGATGGTATACGAATCCTCCAAGCGGCCACCATCAATGTCATACAATGCCATTTCAGCTTCACGCAGCGATTCAGTCATCATGCAATCGCCCAGCACATTGCGCGCAAACACGGTGCTGCCTGCACCAACAAAACAAATTTTCATGTCGATTTCCTTTCTTGCTACTTTTTTGAAAAAAAGTAGCACAAAAAACTTTTAAGGTCGCTTCGCTGTGTCCTATTACAGTCGCTAGGTGTGGACTCGCGCTTCGCAAGGTTATTTTATAGTATAACATAGGTCAGGGACATTGACAAGCCCCTTTTTTTGTGTTATAATGAAGGGAGATATGTTTAGAGGGGGAGGACTTTGCCATGGTACGTAGCATGACCGGCTTTGGCCGCACAGAGTTTGCCAACGAAGCGTTTCGCGTCACCTGCGAAATCAAAAGCGTAAACAGCCGCTACTTTGAATTTTCGGCTCGTGTGCCGCGCAGCTGCGGCTTTTTGGAAGACCGGCTGAAAAAATTGGCCAACACGCAAATCACCCGCGGCAAAGTGGAGTGCTATGTTGGCGTGGAGTTTTTGGGCGAAAGCCATGTGGAAGTCGCGCTGAACGAGGCATTGCTACTGGGCTACAAAGCTGCCATTGCCGCACTTGCCCAAGCGCACAACATCAACGATGACATCACAGCAACGTCGCTGCTGCGTGTGCCGGATTTATTCACCGTGCAGAAAAAAACGGTGGATGAAGAGGAGATCTGGATAGCCGTTGAGCAAGCGGCAGGGGAGTCACTGGAGAAGTTCATTGCCATGCGCGAGGTGGAAGGCGAACGCCTGCGCGATGATATTTTAGCGCGCGCAGAGGAAATACTGGGGCATGTGGCGTTCATTGAACAACGCGCACCTGAACTCACCGCACAATACATGGAAAAACTGCGCACCAAAATGCAAGCGTTACTGGAAACCACAACGATAGAGGAACAACGCCTGCTGACCGAAGCGGCTATCTTCGCGGAAAAAACAGCCGTAGATGAAGAAACCGTGCGCTTGCGCAGCCACATGGATCAACTGCGTGATATGCTCAGCGGCGATGCTGCCGTTGGCCGCAAGTTGGATTTTTTGGTGCAGGAAATCAACCGCGAATGCAACACCATCGGCTCGAAAATCGGTGATGTGGACATCACTCGCCGTGTGGTGGACATGAAAAGCTGTGTGGAGAAAATTCGCGAGCAAGTGCAGAACATTGAATAATGCTGAATGCTTAATTCTTAATGCTTAATGGGGAGAACGGCGATGCAACGAATCGTAGTCATCGGCAATTCGGGCAGTGGCAAATCTACCCTAGCGAGGCGTTTAAGTGCAATTTTAGGTATCCCTGCCGTTCACCTTGATACTTTGCGCTTTGTGGAAAACGAAAGTTGGGTAAGCTGCCCAAAAGAAGAGTTCCGTGCAAAAATCGCTGCTGCCGTTGCTACTGATGCGTGGATATTTGAGGGGGTCAGCGCAGGCACATTGCCGCTGCGACTTGAACGCTGTGATACCATTGTGTTTTTGGATTATAACCGATTTTTTTGTGCTTTTCATGCGATTAAACGACGCATGAAAATACAGCGCAAACCGCGCCCCGAACTGCCGAAAAGCTGTGTGGACAAAATAGACAAGCAATTCTTGAAATGGATTTTGCTGGACTATCCCAACCAAAGCCGACCGCGCATTGTTGAAATGATTGAAGCAAGCGGAAAACCCGTTCATCGCTTCACCACACGCAGGGCCATGAAACGATTTCTGGCGGGACTATAGAGGAACGCCTGCGGCGAGCAGTCGCTTCGCGAGCCACCCTCACCCCGCGCTGCGCGGGGAGCTCCCTCCCGAGGAGGGAGCGTGGGCTTGTTGCTTATGATTTCGCTGTCGTGATATCCTTAATCCTCCGCTCCTTCCTCGGGAAGGAGCTGGCCGACCTCGGGTCGGGCTGAGGATGGTTCGCGGAGCGACTTGCAAACTTGCGCAGATTCGCTGCGGCAACAACTTCAAGGCTAGGAGATTTTCATGCAACTGCTAAACATCGGCTTCGGCAACCTACTGAACACCGCGCGTGTGCTGGGGGCGTTCTCGCCCGAAAGCCAGCCCGTGCGCCGCATAACCCAAGAGGCCAAGGCGGGCGCGATGCTCATTGATGCCACGCATGGCCGCAAAACCAAATGCGTGCTGGTGCTCGATAGCGGCCACGTAGTGCTCAGCTACTTGCAGCCCGAAGTATTGGCCGCGCGACTGGGACAGGAGGTAACGGAAAATGACGAATAAAGGCGTATTGATTGTGCTCAGCGGACCATCGGGCAGCGGAAAAGACAGCCTGCTGCAACAAGTGATTGCCAACGGCGGTGACATTGCGCTTTCTATTTCGCTCACCACAAGGCAACCGCGTGAGGGCGAAGTGGATGGCATGCACTATTATTTCACTACCCGCGAGCAATTTGAGCAAAAGCTGGCAAGCAATGCTATTTTAGAGCATACCATATACAATGGTGAGTATTACGGCACGCCAAAAGATGCCGTGGATGCACAGCTGGCAGCTGGCAAAACCGTGGTGCTGGAAATCGAGGTAGAAGGTGCTGCCAACATCGCCGCGCAATATCCTGACTGCGTGCGGGTGTTTTTGGTGCCGCCAAGTCTAACCGTGCTGCGCCAGCGACTTATTGACCGCCGCACCAACACCCTTGAAGACATCGAACGGCGCATTGCCATTGCCAAGCAAGAACTCACCCATGCGCCCGGCTTTGACTATATCATTCGCAATTGTGTCCTAACGGATGCCGCCGCAGACTTCCAAGCGATTATTCGAGCAGAAATGCTACGTGATAAAACTATACTAGATGAGGTAATGAACCTCTAACAATCACTCAATATCAGGCCGCTAACTAATTTTTTTCACAATAGAAAGTGTGGACTAAAAATGCTTAACGTAGATGTACGCCCCATTCTTAACAAAAATGTCAGCCGCTATTCGCTGGTGACCGCCGTGGCCAAACATGCCCGCAACTTGGTCAACGACGCTGAAGCAGACCGCCGCAGCTTGCCCACCAAACCGGTTACGCTGTCGCTCAACGACTTTTTGGATGACCGCTATGCCGTGCTGGAAACAGAAGAAGCGCGCAACGCATAATGCACCTGTTTGCTTCAATTGCGGTGCAGGGAACGGCTTATCATTTTGATAAGGCGTTTGATTATGCTGTGCCCGCAAGCATGCAAGTGCAACCCGGCGCAAGGGTAACCGTACCGTTTGGCACAGGCAAACCGCGCGTTGGTGTGGTGCTGCAAGTGCACAATAATCCGCCTGCTGCCAAAACCAAAGCCATTGCACAGGTTCTGCCGGGCGAACCATTGCCCGCAGATTTAGTGCAACTGATTCCCTGGCTGAAGGAAACCACGTTCTGCACGCTGTTTGAAGCCTATTGCGCCATGGTGCCCGCCGGGCTGCGTCATCAAATGCATGTGCTTTATTGCGCGCTGCCGCCTGATGACTGCCCGCCCGACACACTGCTGGACGAACGCGAACTTGCGCTGCTGCAAACACTGCGCCGTGCAAGAAACCCCTTCACCAAACGTGAAGATTTGCTGAAAAAATGCAAGTTGTCCGCAGATTCAACCTTGCCCGAGCAGCTAACCGAAAAAGGCTACCTCGTGCGGCAAAACGATGCCGTGCAGCAAAGTCAAGCGCGCAAAAAATCAGTTTATGCCCTCGCGCAAGGCGAGTTGGGGCAACTCACGCCCAAGCAGCAACTAGTCGTAAATTTCCTGCGTGAAAATGGCGCAGCCAGCCTGCAGGAGTTGTGCGGCTATTGCGGCGTAACCAGTGCGGTGGTAACTGCCCTAGTGAAACGTGATGTGCTTTTGCTCTCCCCCCTTGCTGAGGGGGATGCCGCAACGCGACAGGGGGAGGAGCCGCAAAAAATCAGTCTCACACCCGCTCAACAAATCGCCTACGAAAACCTGCGCAACCCCACCAAACCCACCGCTTTGCTGTTTGGCGTAACGGGCTCAGGCAAAACCAGTGTATATCTCAAGCTCATTGACGACGTGCTAGCGCAGGGCCAAACTGCCCTGGTGTTGGTGCCCGAAATCGCGCTAACCCCGCAAATGCTGGGCATTTTTCGCTCTCGTTATGGTGATCATGTTGTTTTGCTGCACAGCTCACGCAGTGTGGGCGAGCGAACCCAAGCCTGGCAAAAGGCACGCGATGGCCAAGCAAAGGTGGTGCTGGGCACACGCAGTGCGGTGTTCGCGCCGCTGCAACATATCGGCCTAATCGTATTGGACGAGGAGCACGAGCATACGTATAAGTCAGAGCAATCGCCGCGCTACCATGCGCGTGATGCGGCAAAAGCTCGTGCCAAGCAACACGGTGCACTGCTATTGCTCAGCAGCGCAACCCCTTCAATCGAAAGCTATGCCAATGCAAAGGCTGGGCGATACCAACTTGAAGTTTTGCCTTCACGCTACGGCAACGCGCAACTGCCCGAAGTACGCACCGTTGACCTGCTGAGCCAAGAAAACCTGCTCAGCCGCGAATTGCTGGCAGCACTGCAAGAGCACGTTACACAAGGCCACCAAGCCATTTTGCTCATGAACCGTCGCGGCTTCAGCACATATCTAACCTGCACAGGCTGCAAGCAGGTGGTCACTTGCCCGCAATGCAGCATTTCACTGGCTTACCATATGTCTGTGCAACGCATGCTGTGCCACTACTGCGGGCACACGCGCCCGGCACCCGATAACTGCCCCAGCTGCGGCAAGCTCACCATGCGCTTTGGCGGCGCAGGCACACAAAAGCTGGTGGATGAATTAGCTAGGCTTTTACCTGACGCGAGAGTAGCAAGAATGGACGCTGACTCCACTGCGCAGAAACATGCGCGTGAAGAAATCCTCAGCCAGTTTGCCGCGCATGAGCATGACATTCTGGTGGGCACACAAATGGTGGCCAAGGGGCTAAACTTCCCCAACGTCACGCTTGTTGGCGTGGTGAATATCGACCAGCAGCTATATTTCGACGACTACCGCGCACTGGAGCGCAGTTTTAGCTTGCTCACGCAAGTGGCGGGCAGGGCAGGCCGCGGCGAACAACCCGGCGTGGCTTACATTCAAACCATCAATCCGTTTAATGAAGTGATTATGCAAGCTGCCAAGCAAGACTACCCTGCGTTTTTTGAAGGCGAAATCCGAATGCGCAAACTAATGACCTACCCGCCCTACTGTGATCTGTGCATGTTGGGCGTAACCGGCGAAAACGAGCAATTGGTGAAAACTGGCGCAAAATTCCTGCTGGATTTGGTGAAGAAATACCCCGGCGAAAAACTAATCGTGCTGGGGCCAATGCCCGCACGGGTGAGCCGTGTGAACAAGAAGTACCGCTGGCGACTGCTGCTGAAATGCCGCAACACCGCAAGCTTTCGCCGCATGGTCAGTGAAATCCTCATCACCTTTGGCAAAGATGCAACATTTAGCGAAGTCACCGCCTGGGCAGACATGCACGCCGAGGCGTTATAATTGGAGGAACAATGGCAATCCGTAAAATCGTAAAAGGCAATGATCCCATTTTGCGCCAAAAAAGCCGCCCCGTGGAGAAATTTGACCAGCGGCTGGCGATGCTCATTGATGACCTTGCACACACCATGCGTGTGGCCGAAGGCTGTGGTCTGGCTGCTGTGCAGGTGGGTGTGCTGCGCCGCGTGGCAGTGATTGACACCGGCGATGGCCTCATCGAAATGGTCAACCCCGAGGTGATTGGCCACAGCGGTCGTCAGCGGCAAGAAGAGGGTTGCCTGTCATTCCCTGGCGAAAAGGCGCATACTATCCGCCCCATGGTGGTGAAAATCAAGGCGCAAAACCGCCACGGCAAATGGTTCATCTTCAAGGCCAGCGACCTCAAGGCACGGGCCTTTTTGCACGAAGTTGACCACATGGATGGCATTGTATTTAAGGATAGGATGAGGTAAGTCGGGCAAGACTGCCGCCCCTACAGGTGGAGATTTCCCGCAAGGTTGCATCAGGCCGCGATAGGGTTGACGCGAATTTATTCAGTTTTCAAGGTGCATGTTAGGGTTCGGCAGAGCTCTTGCCGTGGTTGCGTGCAGTGTAGCTTTTGGGTGCCGCGAAACGTTCCCGATGGGTGTATACGCGGCGCGCAAAGTGGCCTGCTTGCAACTTTACCCCTCCATATAATCCAACAAAACACCCTTTTCTGCGCACTTTTTTGCGCAGAAATGCACTTTTTGCGAAAAGTCGCTTGAAAATTCTGTTTTTTGCGAAAATACCGAAAAAAACACGCCGAACGTTTGGATGGAAAGAGGTGACAACTATGCGCATCATCTTCATGGGCACGCCGCAGTTCGCCGTGCCATGCCTGCAAGCGTTAATCGCCGCCGGGCACACCGTTCCCGCTGTGTTTTGCCAGCCAGATAAACCCCAGGGCCGCAAGATGCAACTTACTCCACCGCCGGTGAAAGTGTGCGCACAGGAGCACAACATCCCCGTTCATCAGCCCGCCACGTTGCGCAATGAAGAGGCCATCAATTTGCTGCGCGAACTCGCACCCGAGCTGATCGTTGTGGTGGCCTACGGCAAAATTTTGCCGCAAGCTGTGTTGGATATTCCTCCGCATGGCTGCATCAACGTGCATGCATCGCTGTTGCCGAAATATCGCGGGGCAGGGCCCATTCAATGGGCAGTGCTCAACGGTGAGCGTGAGACTGGCATCACCACCCAGCAAATGGACGCAGGCATTGACACGGGTGATATACTAGAGATGGACAAATGCGCCATTGCTGATGACATCACCGCAAGCGAACTGCACGACGGATTAAGCACACTTGGTGCGGGCACGCTAATGCGGACGCTTGCAGCGTTGCAACAGGGCACACTCACCCGTACGCCACAAGATCACACGCAGGCAACCCATGCGCCCATGCTCAGCCGCGAGATGTCACCGCTTGATTTTTCGCAACCTGCACAGCAAGTGCATAATCAAGTGCGCGGGCTAAACCCATGGCCAAGTGCGACCATGTTGTTTGAAGAAACACAGCTAAAGGTGCACCGTACGCGAACTTGTGAAACCGGCGATTCACCGCTGCATATCCTGTGCGGTGACGGGAAATATATTGAGCTGCTGCAAGTGCAGCAACCCGGTAAAAAAGCCATGACAGGCGAAGACTTTTTGCGGGGCAGGAGGTAGCGCGATGCTATTAACCATTGACACTGGCGAAAATGAACGACTGATGCAATCCATGCGCGACACCGTGCACAGCCAACATGACCCGAAAGTCGGCATGTTTTGGTATAACCCCGCACGGGACGTGCTGGTGGGCGTGCACAACGTGTTCGCCGCTGAGCTGCCCTTCAATGCGCGTGGGCGCAAAACCATGCAGGTGCTGCATCATACCGCTTGGCCGGGGGTGCGAAAAGCCGCAAAGTCCATCGGCAGCAGCGATGCCATTTGGGATGAAGAGGATTACACTCAAGTGCCGCGCGGACGTGTGTTTGAAGTTGCGGTACAGGGCGATGAACCCTACTTTGAAGTGCTGGTGGGCAGCTGGGCAGAGGATTATCCTCATGTGCTGCCTATGATTGCCGAAGAATTTAATTTGCAACACGTGAAGCACGATTTTATTCATAGCCGCCATTGGGATATCGGTCGCGGCACATCTGAAATATTCGTATAAAGGACTAGCATATAGCGTTTTTCAAGTTAATTGACTATAACAAGCCCTCGCGAAGCGACTAACGTTTTTTGGTTCTTTTATGCAACCCCCACCTGCACGTCTGCGACGCGCTTTCCTCCCCCAAGGGGGAGGCCTTGGCAACATCTACACATGCCTATAAAATCCATCGCGAAGTGCGAGTTTACACGCAGTGCCTATCATAGGACACAGCGAAGCAACTAAAGTTTTTTGGTTCTTTTTTTCAAAAAAGAACAAGAGAGAGAGGAGAAAAATATGTACTGGATGATGATGTGGGGCGGAATGCTCAATTGGGGTTTCATGCTCGTCATGCTGCCCGCACTGATTTTCTCGCTGATTGCTCAGGGCATGGTCAAAAGCACCTATCGCAAGCAATCGCAAATTCCCAACAGCCGTGGCATAACCGGCTATCAAACTGCACAGCGCATGCTAAATCGCTATAATATCCACGACGTACGCATTGAAATGAGCAACGACGGCAAGCTCAGCGATCACTACGACCCGCGCACAAAAACCATTCGGCTCAGCCCGTCGGTTTACAACAACGCCAGCGTAGCCTCGGTGTGCATTGCCGCACATGAAGCAGGCCATGCCGCCCAGCACGCCAACATTTACGTTCCGCTGAAACTGCGCAACGTGATGTTCCCTTTGGTGCGCATTGGCAGCGGGGCTGCGCCATTTTTGGTCATCATTGGCCTGTGGACGGATTATACCAGCCAATTCGGTGACTGGATTATCACCCTGGGGCTGGGACTGTTCGCGCTGGTATCGCTGTTTTATCTGGTTACGCTGCCCATCGAGTTCAACGCAAGCCGTCGTGCGCTACAATTCATTCAAGGCGATGACTTGCTGCATGGCACTGAGTACGCCGGCGCGAAAAAAGTGCTTACCGCCGCCGCACTCACCTATGTGGCTGCATTGGTTACCTCGCTGCTGAACCTGCTGCGCTTTATGGCACTAGCCCGCGGGCGGGGAAGACGATAGGGGAAGACGCGATTGTTCTTTTTTTGCAAAAAAAGAACCAAAAAAACCTAGCCGCTTCGCGCGGGGGATTACAATGAAAAATTCGTCAAGATATATTGCTGCAACATTATTGCAACAATGCGAAAAACATCGCTCCTATGCTAATTTGGCATTGGATGCCGCGTTGAAAAAAGCACAGCTTAGCTCTGCGGATGCCAAGCTGTGCACTGCATTGGTTTATGGCACCATCGAACGCCGCCGTACGCTCGACCATCAACTGCATGACCTGCTGACAAAACCGCTGGACGCACTGCCTGCCCAAACAAGGGCAGCACTGCGTTTGGGGCTTTATCAGCTTTTTTTCATGCGCATCCCTGCTCACGCCGCCATCGACGAAAGCGTGACGCTCGTGAAAACACTGGGTGCGCCGCACACAGCAGGGCTAGTGAATGCCGTGCTGCGCAAGGCGCAAAACAGAGGGCTGCAATTGCCTGAGGATGATTTATCCATACGCTACAGTGTACCTGAATGGCTCGTTGAGCTGTGGCAGCAAAGCTACCCAGATGACTACCTGGCGCTGCTAGAACATAGTTTTGCCCGCGATAACGAGATAACGCTGCGCATGAACCCACTGCGCGTGCCCGATTCACCCGCGAGCATCACCGTGCCTTCCTGCGATGTGACAAAGCTGCCCGGCTTTGCCGAAGGACATTTTCACGTGCAAGACATGGCCGCGCAGCTGGCTTGCGCCGCCGTTGACCCGCAACCCGGCGACATCGTGTTTGACTTGTGTGCAGCACCCGGCGGCAAAAGCTTCACCATGGCACAAATGATGCAAAACAAGGGCAGGGTAGTGGCCACGGACTTACACGCAAACCGCGTTCAGCTCATTGAACAGGGTGCCACAAGGCTGGGTCTCACCTGCATTGAAGCACGTGCGCACGATGCCAAGCAGGCGCATGAACTCGGCATTGCCGACCGTGTGCTGTGCGATGTGCCATGCAGCGGGCTGGGTACACTGCGCAAAAAGCCCGATATTCGCGAAAAAACAGCACAAGAGCTTGACAAACTGCCGAACATACAGTATACTATACTATGTGCGGGTGCGCGTTGCGTGGCCCCGCGTGGTGTGTTGGTCTATGCCACCTGCACGCTCAATCCCGCAGAAAATGAACAAGTGTGTGCGCGATTTTTGGCCGAGCACGCTGAATTCACTTGCGAAAGCATGAGAACTTACATGCCTCATAAAGACAGAACGGACGGATTTTACATTGCTCGCTTTATCCGACATGCTGCCCCATGAGCTGCGCGAGCATCTCACGCCCGCCTACCGCGCCGAGCAAGTGTTTGCATGGCTGCACCAAAAAGGCGTGCAAAGCTATGACGAAATGACCAACCTGCCGCGTGACTTGCGCGAAAGTTTGGCTGAGAAATTCAACATCGCAAACTGCACGGTTGCCCACAAACAAATGTCAAGGGATGGCACAACCAAGTTTTTGTTTGCGCTGCACGATGGCACACACATCGAAAGTGTGGTCATGCGCTACGAACATGGCATTAGCATTTGTGTGAGCACCCAGGCTGGCTGTCGCATGGGTTGCAAATTTTGCGCCACCGGCGGCCAGGGATTCACACGCAATCTTACCGCAGGTGAGATTGCCGCGCAGGTTTATGCCGCGCAACGTGAGTTGCCCCCTCTGTCGCTTCGCGACATCTCCTCCAAGCCCACCCCAGGCGGGGGCGACTGTAAGGAAGGATCTAAAATCACCCACATCGTGCTCATGGGCATGGGCGAACCCCTCGACAACTATCACAACACCCTGCGTTTTCTGCGCTTGATTACCCACCCCAAGGGGCAGAATATCAGCCAGCGGCGCATTTCGCTCAGCACCTGCGGCTTAGTTCCGCAGATTGAGCAATTGGCCAATGAAAAACTAGGCGTGACGCTTTCTGTGTCGCTGCACGCATCAAATGATAACCTGCGTGACACCATCATGCCAATTAACCGCAAGTATCCCATTGCGCAGCTGCTGGCAGCCTGCAAACACTACACCGAGCAAACCGGCCGCCGCATCAGCATAGAATATGCCCTGCTGCGCGGCGTGAATGATACCCCTGCGCATGCGCGTGAGCTGGCTGCGTTGCTGCAAGGCATGCTTGTTCATGTCAATCTTATTCCTGCAAACGAGGTTGGGCGCGGTTACGAGCCAAGCAGCCCCGAACACGTGCGCCGCTTTCAACAGGCGTTGCAGCAACACAGGATAAACGCCACCGTGCGCCGCAGTTTAGGTAAGGACATTGATGCTGCTTGCGGGCAGCTTAGAAACAGGACGGAATGCCGATGAGAATTTCCGCAAACACACACACCGGACAAGTACGCTATGTGAATGAAGACTACTGCGCTGTGCACCAGCTGGGTGAACACGCTGCCTTTGTTGTGGTGTGCGATGGCATGGGCGGCGCGGCAGGCGGCGATGTTGCCAGCAAAGCTGCAGCAGATTACGTCGTAGATGCCGTGGCAACCGCTTATCGCGCGCAAAGCGACAGCCGGTCCATCAAGCACATGCTGGTGGCCGCGCTCAGCAATGCCAACGACCTCGTTTTTGGTCTTTCGCAGCAAGACGATGAATTGTTTGGCATGGGCACCACCATGGTGGCCGCACTGCTTACCCCAACTACTGTATACATCGCGCATGTGGGCGACAGCCGCGCATATCTTTATCAACAGGGCACCCTGCATCAACTCACCCGCGACCACAGCGTGGTGCAGGCCCTAGTGGACAGCGGGCAAATCACCGAAACCGAAGCCCGCAACCATCCACGCCGCAATCTCATCACCCGCGTGCTGGGTGTGGAAGAACAAGTGGATATCGACTACTGCGAACACCCATTGCAACACGGCGACATCGTGCTGGCGTGCACCGATGGTCTCACCAACACCGTTGAGCTTGCTCGCGCACTGCCATTGCTGCTGGAACAAAGCTTGTTTGACGAACTGGCCGAAGATCTCGTTGCCTTGGCTAACCACAACGGCGGGGGAGATAATATAACCGTGGTTGCGGTGAAGATATAAATTCCCCGCGAAGCGGTCAAAAGTTTTTTGCGCCACTTTTTTTCAAAAAAGTGGTAAGAAAGGACTATTCAACATGGACTATAACTACGTCGGCAAAGTCTTAGACGGCCGCTATGAAATTCAAGAGGTGCTGGGCATTGGCGGCATGGCCATTGTTTACCGCGCCTATGATAACATTGACGACCGCCCCGTGGCCGTGAAAATCCTTAAGGATGAATGCTTGGCCAACGAGGAGTTCCGGCGTCGCTTTAAAAACGAAAGCCGCGCCATCGCCATGCTGAGCCACCCAAACATCGTGAAGGTGTATGACGTGAGCTATGGCGAGCGACTGCAATATATCGTCATGGAGTATGTGGAAGGCATTTCGCTCAAAGAATATATTGAGCAGCGCCGCGTGCTGCCGTGGAAAGAAGCCGTGCATTTTCTCACGCAGATTTTGCGCGCATTGCAGCATGCGCATGACCGGGGCGTGGTGCACCGCGACATCAAGCCGCAAAACATCATGCTGCTGCACAGCGGCAACATCAAAGTGACGGACTTCGGCATTGCACGTTTGGCCCGCAGCGAAACCCGCACCATCAGCGAAAACGCCATTGGCTCTGTGCACTATATTTCGCCTGAGCAAGCTCGCGGTGACCTCACCGACAGCAAAAGCGACATCTACTCACTGGGCGTAGCCCTGTATGAAATGCTCACCGGGCAGCTGCCCTTCCAAAGCGACAGCACCGTGAGCATCGCCATCATGCAGCTGCAAACACAGCCGCGTTTGCCGCGTGAAATCAACGACCAATTCCCCGCAGGGCTGGAGCAGATCACCCTGCGTGCCATGCAGAAAAACCCCGCCGACCGCTACCAAAGTGCGGCTGAAATGCTGCTGGATCTTGAAGAATTCAAGCGCAACCCCGCCGTGGTGTTTGACTACGCCCCTGTGGCACAAACCGCCACGCGCTACATTTCGCCGGGCGAAACCCGTGCGCTCACACCGCTGCGCCCTGCCGCACCTGCACCGCACACCGATGAATTTCAACCTGCGCCCGCGCCCAAAAACCGCAACCTGCAAATTATGCTGGGTATTGTTGGCGGTATCGTAGGCTTGCTTGCGATTGTGGCTGTTGTGATTTTCTTCCTTGGCCAAGATGACCGCGTGCGCGTGCAAGACTTTGTGGGCATGAACGAAATGACCGTGCAGCAAAACGCAACTTGGCGGCGCACCTATGAATTCACCATCGTCAGTGACCCAGACAGCGGCCAAGAACCAGGCACCATTGTGCGCCAAGAGCCGCAAGCCGGCGCACGTGTAGCCCCTGAGAACGTGGAAGTTGACGGCGAAACGCGCATGCGTGTGTCTGTGACGCTGTTTGTGGCAGGGGACGTTGCCCGCCGCGTACCCGACGTGCGTAACACAAGCCTAGCGGAAGCAGAAGCCGAACTGCGCGAGCTGGGATTATTGCCGCGCACGCAACGCTATGTGACCACCCGTGTGGAAGAAGGCCATGTTGTGCGCACAGACCCACGCCACGGCACCAGCGTTGACCTTGGGCAAGTGATTATCCTTTATGTTGCCATCCCGCGTGACCCTGATCTGGATAGCGAAGTGCCAGAACTACTGCGCTGGACCGTTGAAGAAGCACAAGACTTGCTGGAAAGCGTGAACCTGCAGTTGGGCACCGTAACAGTTCAACCTGACGAAGAACAACAAGGCCGCGTCATCGCGCAGAGCATTGATGCCGGCGAAATCGTTGCATCTGGCACACGTGTGAACGTTGTGGTCAGCTCTGGTGTCATCCCCAGCATCAACGTGTCCATTCCGGTGCCAAGCCGCGGCTGGGTGCTCACGCAGGGCAGGTTGACCATCTATATGGACGGCGAGCAAGTGCTCAACCAAAATGTGCCGCTCAATGGCCCGCGCACCTTTGAAATTCGTGGCCGCGGCGAAAGCGCGCAACTGCGTGCCTATCTGGACGGTGACATTTTGTATTCCGCCACCATCAATTTCCGCGTCAATCCGCCTGTCATTGTCAGTTCCAACGAACATGGTGCAACACCAGACCCACTGCATCAAATTCCCAATGTGGTGGGCGACACCACCAACACTGCCGTGCAGCGCCTGCAATATTTTGGTTTTAATAACATCGTGATTGTCGATGTTCCGCTTGGCGATGGCACTGCAGGCACGGTGGCCACGCAAATACCGCGCGCTTGGCAGTGGCTGAATCTTGAAGATGAAATTGTGCTGGAGGTCTATGCATAGAATCCACAGTATTCAAGGCAATAACTACACCGTGAACACCGAACAGGGCATGGTGGTGTGCCGCGCACGCGGTTTGTTCCGCAAGCAAGGCATCACTCCGCTTGTTGGCGATTTTTGCGACATTGAACTGCACAGCGGCGGCGAGATTGAAGGCTACATCACCGCCATTGCGCCGCGCCAAAATGAGCTGCGCCGCCCGCCTGTGGCTAATCTTGATCAGCTGTTTTTGCTTTGCAGCATGCGCCAACCACGCCCCAATCTGCCGCTGTTAGATACCCTGATTGCCACAGCGGAAATCGCGAGCATCGCGCCCGTTATCGTCTTCACCAAAGGTGATTTGGATGACACACAGCCCTTTGTGCAAATTTACGCCAACTGCGGCTACCCCACATTTTCAGTTGACCCTGACACCGATGTGCGCGATATCGCTGCACTGCTCGCAGGCAAAACTAGCGCATTTTGCGGCAACACCGGCGTGGGCAAGTCCACATTGCTCAATCGCATTGCACCGCAATTGCAGCTTGCCACCGGTGAGGTGAGCCAAAAGCTCGGGCGCGGTCGCCACACCACACGCCATGTGCAGCTATTTCCTGCAGCGGGTGGTTGGGTAGCCGACACCCCGGGCTTTGCTTTTTTTGAGGCCCTGGAGCTAGACAAAGATAACGTGGCGCAAGGCTTTGTGGAGTTCGCCGATTATGCCGACCAGTGCAGGTTTCACGACTGCGCACACGTGAAAGATAGCGGCTGTGCTGTGCTGGCTGCCGTTGCGGCAGGGGAAATTGCGCAAAGCCGCCACGAAAGCTATGTGGCGCTATATAACGAGCTGAAAGATAAACGAGATTGGGAGAAATAGCATGAAGAAAGTCCTTGCTATCATTTGTTGCCTTGCTGTGCTGCTAGCAGCCTGTGCCGCGCCGCGACAAACGCCCGCTGAACATGATGCAGAACACCCTTTTGCCACAGCGTTAAGAGAATATATGGACGGTTATGATGGCGTTGTGCATGCATATCTAGCGACTTTAGATGATGATGGAGCAATAGGTGTTCTAACGACAAGACCCACAACTAGAGCATTGCTTGACTACGATACTGGTGAATATACTTACGGGCCTTCTGGCATGCTATTTTATATGCAAAATGGTGATTTATTTCAGATTGATGTATCTGAGCGCTGGCTGTTTGTTGCAGGGAGATATAACCGATTGATGGAACGCTTTGATGCACACACTCACATCGTGGAAGTGATTTATACGCTGGAATTTGGAAGCTTAGAAATTTCAACACAACTGGAATACTTCACCGACGAATATTTATTCATGCTGTTTGACGATGACGACATGGTTGCAGAACAGATCGCGCAACGTGATGTGCTTGCTGAATACGCCAGAGAAAAATATGGGCTTGTTGCGCAGCTGCCCCCTAACTTCGGACATGTGCGAAACACGGAAGACCAAACTACGCAGATATTAGCTATGACGAGCTGAAAGATAAACACGACTGGGATAGGAGAGAGATGAATGCGAACATTACCAAGCTGGGTGAATATTGCTCTATCCGTATTCCTTTTCTTTATTATATTGGTTGCTGCCTTGTTCGGAAGAACGCTGTTAGACACGATACAAATTAACCCACTCGCAACTAGGGCGATTACGCAAAATGTATACGCGATTCAAACCGGCACGGTCAATTTCTTTCTCATCAGAGGCAATCATGGTTATATTGCGATTGATACAGGAGAGGATATCACCCAAGCAGAGCAAGAGCTTTATGCATTGGGGATTTCGCCGCAAGAGATCGTTGCCATTTTTTTAACGCATAGTGATAGTGACCATACTGCCGCAATTTCACTGTTTCCGAACGCAACATTATATTTATCTGAACATGAAGTGCAAATGATTGATGGAACCACAAATCGTGCACGTGGCCGATTTTTGCTTCTTTCTTGGCTCATGAGATCCAATATCAATAATCCTGTTTTCCCTTATAAATTTACAACATTAACTGATCATGAACAGATTGAAGTAGATGGTGTTTTGATACAAGGCTTCTTAACACCAGGGCACACGCCAGGTTCAATGTCTTTTCTGGTTGATGAAAGATACTTATTTACCGGTGATGCGATGGCTTTCAACAGAAATGGCAGAGCTGCTCGGATGATTCATTTGTCTGATATGAACAGTAATCAAGCAAGACAAAGTATATCAAGCATTGCAACGATTCAAGCCCAATATATTTTCACCGCCCATCATGGGTATAGCAACAATCTTGATTTTGTTTTTGCAAATGTACGCGATAATTGACTTCGAATTATAGTTCAACGTTGAATAAATTTTATCAAAAACCAACCGGAGGTCCCCAATGAAATGCCCTTATTGCTCTTGCGACGAAAGCAAGGTGATTGACTCACGCCCCACCGATGACAACGAACGCATCCGCCGCCGCCGCGAATGCACTGACTGCCGCAAGCGCTTCACGACCTACGAAATCGTGGAGACCGTGCCGCTGACTGTGGTGAAAAAAGGCGGCGCGCGTGAGAGCTTCGACCGCCAAAAGCTGTTTAACTCACTGCGTCGCGCCTGCGACAAACGCGCCGTTTCACTTGATGACATTGACCATGCAGTCGATGCCATTGAGCTTGCGCTGCAAAACTCCATGGAGCGCGAAATCCCCACCGAGCGCATTGGCCAGCTTGCCATGGAACATTTGAAAAGCCTAGACGAAGTCAGCTACATCCGCTTTGCCAGTGTGTATCGCGAGTTCAAAGACCTGCACTCCTTCATGGAAGAACTGGAAGCGATGCTGAAGGTGAAGAAGTAAGTATTGACAACGCATGGCTTTTGTGTTACAATGCATATACTAAAACCGAAAGGAGATATGCTTGATGACCACGAATATTAGCCTGCGCATGGACCCCGAACTGAAAAAACAAGCTGAAGAACTGTTCCACGATCTTGGATTGAACATGTCAACTGCTTTAACTATGTTTTTGCGGCAAGCTGTGCGCAATCAGGGCATTCCGTTTGAAGTGTCACGCACGCCCAACGCCGACACGATAGAAGCATTAGAAGAAAGCTTGCGACAGTGATTTATTAGGAGGCTGTTTTATATGGTTGTATTGACGCGAAAATGTTGTCCACGGCGGGGCAGAGCCTCGCCCTACAGGAAATCCGGCCCGAGGCCGTGGGATTTCACTTTCAAGATTGCGGGAAACAAGGGCCTTTGGCCTCATCTCCTGTAGGGCGTTGCTTTGCAGCGCCGCATCTATCCATACAAAAGTCTAAAAGCGCCATTTATTTTAACCAAGCACGTAGACTGCACCACATTAAACTTCATCGTACAGAAGACTAAAGCGACAAAATTCCGAAATATACCACGCTACAGCGTTGCCACGGAAAAAGTTGACATTGACACCCCAACCATCAAATTCTTTCCTGTTCTAGCAAGCATTTCCTATTGACTTTCGCGCTTTCATGCACTATAATGCTGTTATAAGCTTACGGCGCAATCAGGGGAGGTTGCACCGAGTTTAGAGCTTAGGACGTTAAAAAAGAAGTGAAACAGGAGGAGAACGCATTTGAATAACAGCATTCAAAAACTCAGCAACGATTATTTATTCCGGGCAGTGCTTTCACTAAAAAACATGGACGAGTGCCGCGATTTTTTTGAGGATCTTTGCACCGCACAAGAACTCAAGGCCATTTCGCAACGCATCATCGTGGCAAAAATGCTCAGCGACAAACGCGTGTATAGCGACATTGTGAAAGAAACTTCCGCATCCACCGCAACCATCAGCCGCGTTAACCGCAGCTTGGTGTATGGCAACGACAGTTTCCGCACCATCTTCCCGCGCCTTCCCCGCCGCTGGGACGTTGAAATGAGCGAAACCGAGTTTGACGACGAGGATATTCAAGGCGAATGAGCTATCGCACCTTGGCGCGTTTTTACGACGCCTTCACGCAACAGAACATGCAGTACAAAAAGCGCACGGAGTTTATCTGTGCGCTGTTGTCTTGTTATGCCAACGCTGGAGACACCGTGCTGGATTTAGCTTGCGGCACGGGTATTTACTCTCATGCGTTGTTTGCACAGGGCTACGATGTCATTGGCGTAGACGCCAGCGCCGACATGCTCAGCGTTGCCCGCGAACGCAACCCGCAACAATTGCTGTTGTGCCAACGGCTTGAGCAGCTTGATCTTTACGGCACCGCGCAGGCTGCCATTTGCCTCACGGATAGCCTCAACCATATCACCAACCCTGCACATGTGCGTAAGTTCTTCAAGCGTCTTGCGCTGTTCTTAGAACCCGGCGCGCCATTTATCCTTGACGTAAATACACTATATAAACATGAGCACGTGCTGGGCAACAACACGTTTTGCTATGAGCACAGCGAAGCGACACTCGTGTGGCACAACCGCTGGCTGCCCGAACAATGCATGACCGAAATCACTTTGGATTTTGGCGACGTGACTGAGAAATTTTGCGAGCGTGTATACAGCATTAAAGAGCTAACGGCATGGCTGAACAAAGCGGGCTTTTCCGTTGAAAAAACGCTGCCCGCCCCAGACGAGGAGCAGGAGCGGCTATATATTATTTGTCGAAAATGAACCTTTTGCTGTGTTTGCGCGTCTATATGGGTGAAATCGATTTCAAATTCAAACATGGCGGGTGGTGAATATGGATAACACTGCTTTTGAGCAGCTGTATTTAGCCTGCGAGCCTGCACTGAAGCGGTTCGTGACCTACAAGCTGCCCTCAACTGCCGATGCGGACGACGTGCTGCAAGAGGTGGCCATTGCGGCCTGTCGCAACATGCACAGCGTGAAAAATCCCGAAAGCTTTAAGCCCTGGCTGCTGAAAATTGCGGCAAACAAGTGCAACGATTTTTATCGCGCAATGGCAAAGCGGCACGAAATTGCCTTTGACGACACCGTAGACACGGTAGTTTCGATGAGCCGCTATGGTATTTCAGACACGGAGATGGTGCGGGATACGCTGGATAATCTGGCGGACAAAGACAAGCAAATCTTGTTTTTGTTCTATTTCAAGCAAAAGCCGCAGGCCGAAATCGCTCAATTGTTGCATATTCCGCTTGGCACCGTGAAAAGCAGGCTGCACATCGCAAAGCAAAACTTCAAGCAGGCTTATCCATTCCCGCCCCAGCCAACCAAAGGAGAAAACACGATGAAAACTTTACCCAACACCATGCCGGCGTATACCATCACGCCCTGTGACAAGCCACCGTTTGCGGTGAAATGGGAAGAAATGATGGGCTGGTTTATTGTGCCTAAGCTTGGCGAAACAATCTCCTGGGCGATGTATGATTTCCCCGCACGCAAACGCACTGACCAATGCACCATGCAGGTGACCGGCAAGGCGATGGTGCACGGCATTGAAGGCGTGGAGATTAGCGCAACTGACCATGACGTGCCGCGCAGTTTTGTTGCACAACTCACCGACACCCACTGCCGCATTTTGGCCGAAAGTCACAGCGAAAATGGCGTGAAGAAATTCTTCACCTTCCTGGATGTCGATGATTTTATCCCCAACTGGGGCTTTGGCGAAAACAACTGCGGCAACGAAACTAATCTGCACGCACGCGGCACCGTGACCAAACAAGGCAGTGAATACACCTGCCGCAATGAAAAACAGGTGATGGATGTTGTGGGGCGCTTTACCGTGCAGTTGGGCGACAAAACCTACGATACCATCTGCGTGGTAGACAGCGAGCTTTATAACAACGGTGTGTTCAGCGAGCAATACATTGACCAAAACGGCAAAACCGTGTTGTGGCGCAGGTTCAATCGCAACGATTGGAACATCAAGCGCTATAACCAGAATCATCCTGGCGGTGAGCTGTGGAGCGAAATGTTCCCGCAAAACCAGCAAATCACCGTCAACGGCGAAACTTATGTGCATTGGTACGACTGCATCACCGATTACGTGCTCTAACGCGTAATCGTACAAGTTCTATTTGACTAATCTGCCTAAATGTGTTATACTGTAAGGTATAGCACATTTTTATTATGAGGAGGACATCATGTTAAAGCAACCGTACTACATCACCACCGCCATTCTCTATGCCACAGGCAAGCCGCATATCGGCAATTTCTGTGACACCGTGGCGGCCGACCTGCTTGCACGCTGGCGGCGAATGCGCGGCTTTGACGTGAAATTCCTGGTGGGCACCGACGAACACGGCCAAAAGGTTGAAAACCTCGCGGCCGAACAGGGCCTTTCGCCCTTGGAGTTCACCACTGGCATTGTTAACATCATCAAAGATAGCTTTGCCGCGCTGCAAATCAGCTATGACCAGTTTATTCGCACCACGGATGACTACCACAAAGCTGCTGTGCAGAACATGTTTACCCAGCTTCTGGCGCAAGGCGATATCTACAAAGATGAATATGAGGGCCTATACTGCACACCCTGCGAGTCGTTCTGGACGGAATCGCAGCTAGCCGCGAACATGTGCCCGGACTGCAACCGCGCAGTGCAGCCCGCCAAAGAAGAAGCCTACTTCCTGCGCCAAAGCAAATATCAAGCTTGGCTGGAGCAGCATTATGCCGATCACCCGGATTTCATCGTGCCCAAAAGCCGCATGAACGAAATGCTCAACAGCTTCATCAAGCCCGGCCTGCAAGACTTTTGCGTGTCGCGCAGCACCATCAAGTGGGGCATTCCTGTGCCAAACGACCCTGAACATGTGATGTATGTTTGGCTTGACGCGCTGAGCAACTACGCCACCGCGCTTGGTTTTGATGCCACCGAAAACAGCGATGAGTACCGCAAGTTTTGGCCTGCTGATGTGCATGTGATTGGTAAAGACATCTGCCGTTTTCATGTGATTACCTGGCCGATTATGCTGCATGCATTGGGGCAGCCATTGCCCAAGCAGGTGTTTGCGCACCCATGGCTGCTGTTTGGCGCAGACAAAATGAGTAAGTCTCGCGGCAACATGATTTACGCCGATGAGCTGGCCAAATTGCTGGGCAGCGATGCCGTGCGTTACTATCTGCTTGCCGAAATGCCACAGGCCACTGATGGTTCCATCACCCGTGAAGCTGTGATTGAACGCTACAACGGTGACCTGGCCAACGTGCTGGGTAATCTCGTCAACCGCACCCTTGCCATGACGAATAAATACTTCGATGGCGTGGTGCCCGCTATGGGCGAATTGACTGCGCTTGAACACGAACTGCAAAGCTTTGCGAAGCAAACTGTGGCAGACTACAACAAAGCCCTTGAGGAATTCCGCATTGCTGACGCGATGGAAGCTGCCATGGCACTGGCCAAGCGCAGCAACAAATACATTGACGAAACCACGCCCTGGGCACTTGCAAAAGACCCCGAGCAGCAAGCCTATTTGGGCACGGTGATGGCGCATCTGCTGGGCTGCATTCGCGTGCTGGCAGAGCTGTTTGCCCCCGCCATGCCGCAGGCCGCCGCCAGCATATGCGATCAACTTGGCTGCACATTGGATGACGCTGTGTTTGGCGTTGCCGCAGGCACCAAAGTGACGGATTCACCCAAACCGTTGTTTGCACGGGTGGATGGGAATGTGTTGGATGACTAAGTGCACGGGCGGCGTAATCGCCGCCCCTACAGGTCGATATTTTCCACAACATTACAATAAGCCGCAACATGTAGGGGCGGCGATTACGCCGCCCGGAGCATAGCTACATGATAATCAACCTCTTCGACTCCCACGCGCATTATACCTCCCCACGCTTTGATGACGACCGCGCCGCCGTGCTAGCTGCACTGCCGCAGCAAGGCGTGGTTGGGGTGTTGTGCTGTGGCACGGATGTCCCCGATAGCCGCGCCGCCATTGCTCTGGCTGAACAATATGATTACATGTTCGCCGCTGCGGGCGTGCACCCGCACGAGGCCACACACGGCATGGATGGCTTGTGCGAACTATTGCAACACCCAAAATGCATGGCAGCAGGGGAGATGGGCCTTGACTACCACTACGATTTTTCTCCGCGTGATGTGCAGCAGGCTATTTTCACCGCACAGCTTGAGCTTGCCCATGTGATGGACAAACCCGTTGTTATCCACTGCCGCGATGCCTTTGCAGACACGTTAGCCATCTTGCGCGAATTCGCGCCGCTGCGCGGTGTGATGCACTGCTTCACTGGCAGCGTGGAGTTCATGCGTGAGATCTTGCCGCTGGGGTTGCACATCGGCCTGGGTGGAGCGGTCACCTTCAACAACGCCCGCAAGCCGATTGAAGTCGCTGCCGCTGTGCCGCTTGACCGTCTGCTGCTGGAGACCGATGCACCCTACATGGCGCCTGTGCCCCATCGGGGCAAGCGCTGCGACAGCACACACATCGCCGTGATTGCCGAGAAAATCGCTGCCGTGCGAGGGATGGATGCGCAAGACTTGCTGGACGCTTGTGCTGACAACGCGCACACATTATTTTTATCATAATCAAGCCTTGGCATAAGCCGCCTTCACATACATATGCATGCCCTGAGCGTTGGGTGGCACATTTTGCAGGCGAAAAACATCACGATAAAGCTCAATTTCGCCGATGTTCACGTGCCCGCCGCCGTTTACGCGGCTGATTTGAAAGCGATAAAACTGATACATCGCTGGTTGCGACAGAAAAAAATCAAACGGACGATACGATCCCGAACCGCTGAGCGAGAACGTTCGCTGCTCAATGGGGTTGAAGTTTGTGCCGTTATTTGACCCGAGCAGCGTCCATTCTGTGGGGAACTGCACCACCGTTGTTTGGTTCCCGCGCGAACGCAAGCGATACCAATACAGGGGCAGGGGTTGCCCCAAGTTAATCATGATCCATTGATTCACCACTGAGCCGCTGAGCGGCCCGCTGCTTGCCCAGCCATCGTTGCCCGACCCACCAGAAATTCCATCAAACGCCCGCCAAGGCTGATAACCCGAGGCATATGTGCTGCTGGCCGAGGCCACAAACGGCGATGGTGCAGTGTTTGAAGTCATGTTGGGCGTTAATCTTGCCGCAACATAGCTCGCTGCACCAAGTCCATCAAGCAGGGGATATTCCTGCACGTCTGCCTGCTGGCCATTCAAACGCAGCCAAGTGTCACCATTGCGGGCAATATGCACTTCTTCTGTCCAATAGGCCCATGTTGTCGCCCCCACATCCACGCTATCACCAGCATGTTCCAAAACAGGACCAGTGGGGCAAACATCTGGCTGCACACATGTGCCTGCGGCACAACAACCTCTCAAAAGCGAGAAGTTAGGGTATTGTGCGTTTTGATTCATGAACGAATCCTCCCAACGATTTTCTTTTCCATTATATGCAAGGATAGCGCAACAAGGAGCCCCAAATGAAATCCTTCACCATCACCCCAAACGATGCTGCCCAGCGTCTGGATAAATTCCTGCAAAAGGCTGCGCCCAACCTGCCGCCCGCCGCACTATATAAAGCCCTGCGCCAAAAGAACATCAAGGTCAACCGCAAGCGTGCTGAGGGCAGCTATCGGCTAATCACCGGCGACGTGGTGGATTGCTATCTGCCGGATGAATTTTTTACCCCGCCCGCATGGGAATATGATTTCCTGTGCGCACCGGCGCAACTGCACGTGCTTTACGAAGACCAGCACATTCTGCTGGCGCAAAAACCTGCCGGGCTGCTTTCTCACGCTGGCGACGGCGAGTATATCGACAATCTGCTTGCCCGCGTGCAACGTTATCTGCACGAAAAAGGGGAGTACTCACCCAAAAACGAACACAGCTTTGCTCCCGCACTGGTCAACCGCATTGACCGCAACACCCAGGGCATTGTCATTGCTGCGAAAACAGCAGTTGCGCTGCGCGTGCTCAACGAGAAGATGAAAACCCGCCAGCTGCGCAAGTTCTACCTGTGCGCTGTGCATGGAAAATTGCACGCACCGCAATGGCAAACTGTCACCAGTTACATGGTTAAAGATGCTACTAAGTCACTGGTGTGCGTCTATGATACTCCACGCGCGGGCACCAAAGAATGCATCACGCGCTATCGCAGTTTGGCGCACTCGAACGATTTCACGCTCGTGCAAGCCGAATTACTCACTGGCCGCACGCACCAGATACGTGCACAATTCGCCCATCTGGGCCATGCATTGGTGGGCGATGGCAAATATGCACCGCGGGCGTTGTATCAATCTGCGCCAGTTAAATCACAGTGTTTGTGCGCATGGCGGCTGACTTTTCACTTCAGCGGCGAAAAAACTGAACTGGATTATCTGCATGAATTGGACATTTTTGCCGACGAACCTGCGTTTTTGTACCGCTTATTTCCTGATACTACGTTAGTGTGTGAAAATCCTTGGGGATAATTTGCAAGTTTTGCTTGCCAAAATTGCCAAGATAGTGTATAATAATAGTTGAACGTTTTGCTCTAAGAGAAAGGGACAAGCACATGGCAGAAAACAAATTCGAAAAACAACGCCAAAAAGATAAGGCGAAATTTGAGAAAGAGCGCGCCCAGTGGCAAAAAAAAGATGCCAAAGCGCGCAGCAGAAAAAAACCTAAGCTTGACGTAACCCGCATTGTATTCAGCGCCATCGCAGTGGTTGTGGTCACCGCACTGGTGTTGGGAATCGGCGGAGTCTTCGTGCTCACCTATGGCGTGCCTGCACGCTGGATGCCCGTGATCACCGTGGCTGGCACCACCATTCGTCAACCTGAATATACCGTGCTCATGCAGCGCGAATTTTGGAATACCCATGCACATGCGCGGCAGCTATATACGTTGGAACAGCAATTTGCCGCCATGGGGCTCAGCGTAGGCGACCACTTCGGCCTTGATCCTTGGTCTTCGCCCGTTGGTCAACCCATGCTGCATCCCGAAACACAAGTGCCCACGTTAGACAGTGACGGTAATCCCATGCACAATGCCGACGGCACACCGATGTTCACCACCGTGCGTGAACCCGTGCTTGACGACGACGGCAACCCCATGTACTGGGAAGATCAAATCATCGCAAACACCAACCGCAACTTCCACGCCCAAATTGTGATGTACAATGAAGCACGTCGCCTGGGGCTAACGCTGACTGATGAACAAGTTGCGCAGGTTGAAACACGCATGCACAACGAGCGCGAAGCAGCACATGGACGTGCGTCCTCGCTGAACGCCTGGCTGCGCGTGACCAATTTACCCGGCTACACCGAACGCGTGCTGGAGCGTGCACTTGTGCGTGAACTGCTGGTGCAAAACTTCCAGGAGTATCAAGAAAACGCCTTAACCGACAGCTTTAATGATGCGGACGTGCGCGCCTTTGTTGATGAAGACAGCACACTGTTTGATTTTGTGGACGTGCGGATTCTACCGTTTGTGATTGCAGAACAAACCCCAGAAGCGGCCGAAACCGCCCGCCAACAAGCTGCAAGCTTTTTGGCAGGCGTAACCGACGAAGATAGCTTCATCACTGCTGCGCAAGCCATTTTGGATGCCGAAGCTGAAGATGACGATGCAGTTGCGCTGGATGCCGCTACAAGCACAAACTTCCTGCGTCACCGCCGCCAACATTTTGATCAAAACTTCAGCGTGGAGCGTCCTAACCAAGACGAACCCGAGCGCTTGGCCGATTGGCTGTATGACACCGCTCGCGTCAATGGCGACACCACCGTGTTTGAAGACGCCACTACCGTGCATGCCGTGATGCTGGTGCGCACCGCGCATGCCATCAACGCCGTGGATTTCTACACCCTGCGGATGCCTGTTGTTCCAGCCGAGTTGGTGCCGCCCGAAGATGATGAAAACTGGGATCAAACCGCTGCTGCCGTGCAAGCACACGCGCAAGCTGTGACCGACACACTTGCACAAGCTGAAACGATGCTGGCCCAATTTGAAGCAACCGGTGGAGACGCCGCTGCCTTTCTTGCATTGGGCAACCCAGCGTTGCTCACTGGCGCGCTGCCTGGCTCAGATAGCTTCACACATGCCGAAACCGAGCAATGGCTGTTTGAACACGCTCGTCAAGTGGGGGACGCCGCCATCCTTCCCATTCTCAACCAAACGGGCACCATTGGTGAAGTACTCGTCGTCTTTTTGTCCAATGTGCAAGAAGATGTGCCCAACTGGTTGATCGAAGGCCGCCAAATCCTCACCGTTGAGGCCCTTGACGATCATATCGACAATTTGTTAGACCAACATCCCGTGCGCGAACGCCGCATTGGCATGTGGTTTGTGCGCTTCGCCTCTGACCCCATGATGGAACTCCACGTGGCATGGCAACGCTTTGAATTTGAAGCCGAGCAAGCTGCTGGCAACACCCCGTCATTCTAACCCATGTTTAACACACTGACTAAAACTCAACAACCACCGTGGCTTGCATGGCTGCGGTGGTTTGTCATGTCTGGTTGGGGTGTTGCCGCGCAAGCCGGTCTAGCGGCTTTGCTTGTCATCACCCGTGCGGATATAATTGGTGTGGCTGTGTTTATCCCCATTTTCAGTGCCATTGCAGTGCTCAGCAACAAGCTTCTCGCCACTGCCGCACCGTTTTTTCTCACCACATTGTTGCTCATTCAAAGCCAACACACCACGGCCTACGAACGCTTTCGTCCACTATTTTGGGTGCTCGCGTTGCCCATACTAGCCATGTTGTTGCATTTGGTCATCTACCCACCGCGCAAGCTGATATTCCCCCCCTTCTTTAGAGGGGGGAAACCGTCGCAGACGGTGGGGGGTGGCCGAGCCTTTTGGCCCATGCTTGCGGTATCAATCGTGATTGTGCTGGGCGGCGTAGGCTACATTTCTGCCGAAGAGTATTTTGCACTCACCAGCTTTGCTATCATGCTGGCGCTGGGCTTTGGCATGTTGATTGCATACCTCTGGCTGCGTTGTGCCATGGAAGAAAGCGACAGCGATGAACTGCCGCGCTATCTCACTAACGTCATGCTGGCCATTGGCCTGCTGGGTGCATTCATGGTGTTTCACCACTACGCCGCTTGGCTCCTCGCGGTGCCGGGGCGTTCGTTTCGGCTGCTCGCGTTTCAGTGGCGCAATAACGTCAGTACGTTTTTAATGATGGCATTGCCGTTCGCGTTTTACAAAGCCTTGCGGCAACCCGCATGGCTTGCGGCAGCTGCAGCAATGTTCGCGGCCATGCTGCTCAGCGGCTCGCGCGGGGGGCTTGTGTTCGGCGCAGTCACGCTGCTGCTGTGCATGATCTACCTGCTTGTGTTCGACAAACGGCGGCGTAAAATTTACCTCGGTGCGCTGGGTGTTTTGCTCGTGGCCTTTGTGGTCAGCCTACGCTGGCTGCTGCCGTTCTTCACCCCGGTGATTGATCGCCTGCTGGACACCATACGCTACAGCGACGACGAAATCCGTGTGGCTCTGTATCGGCGCGGTGTGGAAGATTTCCTGCGCAGGCCGATATTTGGCACTGGCTTGGGCTACATGGGCAACCGTGATGTTCACGTGTCTGCCCCTGGTGCACTGTGCTGGTATCACAACAGCATCATCCAGATTATCGGCTCGTTCGGTGCCATGGGCATTCTGGCCTATGGTTGGCTATACTTCAATCGCGCAAAGATATTCCTGCAACGCCGCAGTCCCTTTCATGTTACGCTGCTGCTCAGTTGGATCTCCGTTGAGTTGATGTCGCTGGTGAATCCAGGCGTGTTTGTGCCCATTCCCTACCTGCTGCTTGTGATCATCTTCATGGTGGTCAGCGAGAAGTCGACTCGCTGTTCTTTTTTTGAACCCCTGCGGGGAGCAAGTCGCTTCGCTGAGCCTTCTTAACATTTAGTTGAATATTTACAACCCCGCCATCAATTGCCCGAGCCACGGTTCGGCGGTTGACGGCGGTTTTTTTGCATGCCTGCACACAATGTGCATAAATCACGCGCGAAAAAAGAGCAATAGGGCTTGCATGTAGACGCAAAATGTGGTATACTTTTAGGATATAACAATATCTAGGAGTTACTTATGCGTCCAATCCGTATTGCACTAACCAAAGGCCGCCTGGAAAAACGTGCCATTGCGCTGTTTGAATCCATTGGCCTAGATTGCGAAACCTTGCACAACAAAGGCCGCAAGCTCATTCTGCCGATGGGTGATTATGAAGTCGTGCTGGCCAAAGCTGCCGACGTATTGACCTACGTCACCCACGGCGTGTGCGACATCGGCGTGGTGGGCAAAGATACCATTGCCGAGGGCAGCGGACGCTTTTACGAAATCCTAGATTTAGGCTTTGGGGTTTGCCGCTTTGCCTTGGCAGCACCCACAGGCGTGGATTTTTATGCAGGCCATCACCAGCGCATCATCGCCACGAAATATCCGCGCGTGGCCAAAGAGCACTTTGCGCAAAAAGGCATGGACGTCAAGGTCATTCAGATTGACGGCTCAGTGGAGTTAGCCCCGCTGCTTGGCCTTGCGCACGGCATTGTAGACATCGTGGAAACCGGTGCAACGCTGAAGGAAAACGGTCTTGCGGTCATTGAAGATATCATGCCGATTAGTGCACGGGTGATTGTGAACCGTGCAGCGATGAAGTTGCGTAAAGATGAAATTGCGCAATTATTGAGCGAGATTGAGAGAGCGTTGTAGGGGGAGGATTCCATCCTCTACATATCGCTCCGCGAGCCTTCCTCTACTTTGTGAACGCTAAGGCGTCCAAAAGTCACGCGCGACGCGTGCCAGCTCCTTCCCAAGGAAGGAGCCGAAGCTTGCTCTTTCAACTTATAAAAAATCCCCACGCCGAAGGCGGCTAAAGTTTTTTGCGCTACTTTTTTTCAAAAAAGTAGCAAAGAAAGGATCAGCCATGCTACCCATCACCAACTGCGATGGCCAGCGCGAATTGGCCGTGTTCGATAAGCTCAAAGCCCGCGCTAGCGAAGTGGATGCGCAAGTGACTGCCGTGGTGCAGGATATCATTGCCGATGTGCGTGCACGCGGCGATGTTGCGTTGCGTGACTATGCTCGCAAGTTTGATAAGTGCGAGCTAACGAAGCTCGAAGTGCCGCGTGAGGAAATCCAGGCAGCTTATGACACTTGCGAACCCAAGCTGCGGGCTGCATTGCACGCAGCTGCTGAGAATATCAAAGCCTTCCACGAACGTCAAAAGCAGCAAAGCTGGTTCACCACGCAAGCCAACGGCAGCATGCTTGGCCAAACCGTGCGTGGATTGCATCGTGTTGGCGTTTATGTGCCCGCCGGCACCGCACCATTGCCGTCTAGCGTGCTGATGAACGTGATTCCCGCGCGCATTGCAGGCGTGAAGGAGGTCATTCTGTGCACGCCGCCATGGCAGGGCAAAGCCTGCGATGCGATATTGACCGCCGCGCATATTGCCGGGGTGGACCGCGTGTTTTTGCTGGGTGGCGCGCCCGCTATGACCGCCATGGCCCATGGCACACAAAGCGTGCCAACAGTAGACAAAATCGTGGGACCTGCGAATATTTACGGCGCAACGGCAAAAAAGCTGTTGTATGGCGTAGTGGACATCGACATGATTGCCGGGCCAAGCGAGATCCTCATTGTGGCGGACGAAACGGCAAACCCCGCATGGCTAGCCGCCGATTTATTATCACAAGCTGAACATGATATTTTAGCGGGTGCGGTGTTATTGTCAACTTCGCAAAACATTGCCGAAGAAACACTGGCTGAGCTTAAAAAGCAGGTGGCTATCCTGCCCAGAAAAGACATTGCACTGCAAGCCCTAGTGAACAACGGCGCAATGCTCGTGTGCGAAAATTTACAGCAAGCACTTGATTACGCCAACCAGTACGCACCCGAGCATTTAGAGCTTTGCGTGGAAAATCCACTGGCGTTGCTGGGCGATGTGCATAACGCAGGCTCGATTTTCTTGGGGCATTACACGCCCGAAAGCGTGGGCGATTATTACGCCGGCACAAACCATGTGCTGCCCACTGGCGGCACGCCGCGCTTTTTTTCGCCGCTTAGCGTGGACGATTTTGTGAAGAAAACGCAGTTTGTGTATTATACCCGTGAAGCCTTGCATGCCGCGAAAGATGACATTGCAGTGATCGCCGAAGCTGAGCAATTGCGGGCGCATGGCAATGCTGCAACTATACGGTTTATGTGACTGTAGGGGCGGATGCAAATCCGCCCGAAGCATAATCAACAATCAAGTAGCAGTGTGTTCTTTCAACTCCGGGCGGATTTGCATCCGCCCCTACAGGTGGATAAAATTTATGTTTCAATTAAGCAACACCATCAAAAATCTCGTGCCCTACGATCCCATCATGGGCGATTTTGCCGTGCGATTGGATGCCAACGAGTCGTTCATTCCCATGGGCGATGCCGAGCAAGCGGCGATTCTTGCTGCGCTAACCACCACCGATTTGCGCCGTTACCCAGACCATGCGGCAACGAAATTGTGTCAAGCCGCAGCAGCGTTTTACGGCACAAAACCTGGGCTGCTCACGGCCTTCAACGGCGCAGACGAAGCCTTGTTCGTGCTGTGCAGCGCATTTTTGGGAGCCGATAAAACTCTGCTGTGCTATCAGGCGGACTTTTCGATGTACCGCTTTTATGCGCAGGTGACAGGCGCAAACATCGTGCAGCTGCCCAAGCGCGACGACTACACGATTGACGTTGACGCTACCATCAACGCACTGCGTGAGCACAAACCCGCGCTGTTTATGTTCAGCAATCCGTGTAATCCTACTTCAATTTTGCTGGGCATGGACGACGTGCGCCGCTTGATACATGCCGCAAATGAGACTGGCACACTGCTGGTGCACGACGAAGCCTACATGGACTTTGCAGATCAGTCGCTGCTGGATGAAATTGAGCAGTACAGCAATCTCATTATTTTGCGCACACTGAGCAAGGCCGCAGGCATGGCCGGGTTGCGATTGGGCTTTGCGGCAGCCAATGCCGAACTCACCCGTGCGTTGCGTGCGTTGAAGTCGCCCTACAATGTCGGTGCGCTCACGCAGGCCATTGGCACGGCTATTCTGTGCCAACCCCAGCGATTGACCCACGACATTACACAAATTCGCAAATCCTGCGATGAACTTGCAACAAGCTTGCGCGAGCTCGGCTTGCAGGTGATTGGCAGCGCAGCAAATTTTGTGTTTGTGCGCGATGCAGCGCAATACTTCGAGCCGCTGAAACAGCGCGGCATTGTGGTGCGCTGCCTTGGCGAGCATTTGCGCATCACAGCGGGGTCACCCGAGGAAAATGCTGCGGTGTTGGGGGCGTTACTTTTTTTGCAAAAAAAGTAACCAAAAAAACCTAGCCGCTTCGCGGGGATTTTTATGTGAGTTGAAAAAGCAAGCCTTTTGCCTGTGGCCATGTATACGCGAGCAGTGAAAACCGCCTGTGGTGGAGCTTAGTCGCTTCGCTGTGTTCTATTAACGTCCCATAAATAATCCCCCCGCGCGCAGCGCGACTAAAGTTTTTTGTGCTACTTTTTTTCAAAAAAGTAGCGAGAGAGGAGCGTCCGAAATGAATACTCGTCCGAATTTTGATGACCTCAATGATGGAAACTACACGGATTTTAATATGACGCTCATTAACAAGTGGGTTGCGGATGAACAATATTGGGGTGCCGTGACCTCGCACGAGGATTACGTTAAAGCGCAAAACGGCGATTGGAGCGTTACCTTTGTGGATGAACCTGAAGGCATTACACCCACCCTTGTGCCGAAGGAGTGGTTTGCGCCATTTTTGAATAACAATCGGCTGGATGGCGTGAAGTTGCTGGGGCTTGCCGCAGGCGGTGGTCAACAAATGCCGATACTGCAAGCGTTTGGCGCAACCTGCACGGTGATGGATTACTCCGATGCGCAGTTGCATTGCGAGCAATTGGTCGCAGAACGTGAGGGGTATGACATCAATCTAGTCAAGGCCGACATGACAAAGCCTTTTCCGTTTGAAGATAACAGCTTTGACGTAATTTTTCACCCGATTTCGAACCACTTTATCGAAGATGTTGAACACGTTTGGCGCGAGTGCTACCGCGTGTTGCGCTCTGGCGGCTTGTTGTTGGCGCAAATGTATAATCCCTGCGTGTATATGTTCGCGGATTACGACGAGGAGCAGGCCGATGCGCAGTTGATTGCTAAATACAAATTGCCGTGGAACCCGTTGCGCGACCGCGCGTTGTTCGAAAGCTATGTTGAGCCAGACGACGACGAAAATTTAACGTTCAGCCATTCGTTAGAAGAACAACTCGGCGGGCAACTAAAAGCAGGGTTTATCTTGACTGATTTACGTGAAGAACGACCAACATGGGGCGGCTTGCTTGGAGAATACATGCCTGTGGCCATGTATACGCGGGCCGTAAAAGCCACCTAGGCTTTTTGTGCTCCGCACCCCTCCCTCACCGCTGCGGCGGAGCTCCCTCTACCAGAGGGAGCCAGGGGCTTGCTTCTTCAACTTATTATTAAAATTCCCCCGCGCGAAGCGGCATAGGTTTTTTTGGTTCTTTTTTTGCAAAAAAAGAACAAGAAAGGACGCTACTATGATTACACGCAAAACCAAAGAGACAGACATCACAGCCGAGTTAAGCTTGCAAGGCGGTGAAGTGAATATCACCACGGGTGTGGGTTTTTTTGACCACATGCTCACGGCGCTTGCGGTGCATGCGGGTTGGGGGCTGACACTGACCTGCGTGGGCGACCTTGAGGTGGATGCTCACCACACGGTGGAGGACTGCGGCATTGTGCTGGGGCAGGCTTTGGCCGAAACGCTGGGCGACAAAACCGGCATTGCTCGCTTTGGTGCAGCGGAAATCCCCATGGATGAAGCCCTTGCCGCTGCAACCGTTGATGTGAGCGGCCGCGCGCTGTTGGTGTTTAACGCTGCGTTTTCACAGAGTGTCACTGGTGAGTTTGAACTATGCCTGTGCGAGGAATTCTTTCGCGCGCTCGCGCATAATGCCGGAGTTACGTTGCATTTAAACTTACGTTATGGCGCCAATGCCCACCACGAAGCCGAGGCGATATTTAAAGCAGCAGCACATGCGCTGCGCAAGGCTTTGCAGCCCAAGGCAGGCGTGCTGAGCACGAAGGGAACAATTTAGCGCGCTGCGGCGCGTGAAGCTTTTACAACTTTTTTTGGAAAAAAAGTTGTAAAAAAAAACTGAGCTGCTATATGGGCAAGCTCATAAAAATCAACCGCGAAGCGGCTAGGTTTTTTTGGTTCTTTTTTTGCAAAAAAAGAACAAGAAAGAGGGGAATCACATGACATTCTACGAACAACGCGCACAGCGCACCAAGGCATTCCAAGAAGACCGCTTCGGCATGTTCATTCACTGGGGACTATATGCCATTCCCGCGCGGGGCGAGTGGGTGCGCAACACCGAGCGCATCAGCAATGAAGACTATCAACAATATTTCGACGAGTTTAACCCCGTGCATTATAACCCAAGGCAATGGGCTTTGCTGGCCAAGCAGGCAGGCATGAAATACGCCGTGCTGACCACCAAACACCACGATGGATTTTGCCTGTTTGACTCGCAGTACACTGACTACAAAGCAACGAACACACCTGCTGGGCGCGATTTGGTGCGTGAGTACGTGAACGCATTTCGCGCGGTGGGCATTAAGGTTGGGCTATATTATTCGCTCATCGACTGGCATCATCCCGACTACCCAGCCTATGGCGATCGCATTCACCCCATGCGCGACAACGAGGCCTACAAAGGAAGACCCGAAAACTTCGACAATTACATCACCTACATGCACAATCAGGTGCGCGAGCTTTGTACCAACTATGGCAAAATTGACGTGATGTGGTTCGATTATTCCTATGATGACATGGCCGGCGAGAAATGGCAGGCCACCAAGCTCATTGAAATGCTGCGCGAACTGCAACCCACCTGCGTCATCGACAACCGTCTCGGCGCCACGGACGTGGACGGTGCTGGCTTGGAGGCCGAACCGCCTATTTATGCTGGTGATTTTTACTCGCCCGAGCAAATCATTCCCAGCCAAGGCGTGACTGATTCAGCGGGTCGCCCCATGCCTTGGGAATGTTGCATGACGCTCAACGATCATTGGGGCTATGTGGCCAAGGATAAGAACTATAAGACCGCGCAAAACGTCATTCACATGCTTGTTGAGTGCGTGAGCAAAGGCGGCAATCTGCTCATCAACGTGGGGCCGAATGCGAAGGGTGAAATTCCCAAGGAGAGCGTTGCGGTGCTGCAACAAGTGGGCGAATGGATGCACAACAACAGCGATAGTATCTATGGCTGCGGCGCGGCAGACATGCCCAAACCCGAATGGGGACGCTACACCCAGCGTGGCAACAAACTCTATGCGCATATTTATGAGCGCGGCACGGCGGCGTTCCGCTTTGATGACCTGCAGGGCAAAGTGAAAAAAGCTCGCTTGCTGATGGATGGCAGCGAGTTGCAGCTGTTTGAGCCGTGGTACAGTAAGTATCAACAGGGCGCATTTGTTGACCTCGGCACGGCTGATTTGCCTGAACCCATGGGCACGGTGGTGGAGTTAATTCTTAATTCATAATGCTTAATGCGTAATTGTGCGGCGATATCACGGCAGCAAAATTTTAGCTCGTGTAGGGGCGGATAGTATCCGCCCGTTCCTCTTTCGCTCGCCATATAAAGCTCCCGGGCGGCAGATTGCCGCCCCTACACGCGAGGTTGTGGGCTAATCAGACAGGAGGGTACTACCATGCCATTTCTCAGCGGTTTTCGCATGACCGAAACGCACAGCAAAGACTATTTTAACGCCCTACCAGTAGTACGCTCTTTGAAAAGCATCGATATGTTTCGCTTCAACAGCCCTGTCACATTCTTCGTTGGCGAAAACGGCAGCGGAAAATCAACGCTGATGGAAGCACTTGCTGTGGCCGCGGGACTGAATGCCGAAGGCGGCTCGCGCAACTTTAACTTTGCGACCAAGCGCACAGAATCAGGTTTGCATCATCACATTCAATTGGCACGCAGTGCACGCGAGCGCGACGGCTACTTTCTGCGCGCCGAAAGCTACTATAACGTAGCCTCGCATATCGATTATCTTGACGAAATGCCTGCGTTCGCACCACCGCTCATCAACAGCTATGGCGGCACATCGCTGCACGCGCAATCGCACGGCGAAAGCTTCATGGCACTGATACAAAACCGCTTGCGCTGCGGACTTTACTTTTTTGACGAACCCGAGGCCGCGCTTTCACCCACGCGACAAATGACCTTGCTGGTGGAAATCGACCGCTTGGTCAAAGCTGGTTCGCAGCTGATTATCGCCACGCATTCGCCCATTTTGCTGGCCTACCCCGGTGCAGACATCTACGAAATCAGCGAAGAGGGCATCGTGCTCACGCCTTATACCGAAACGGCGCACTACAGCATCACAAAGCGTTTTTTGAATGATACGCCGGGCATGCTGCGGCGGCTGTTGGAGGATTGAGCCCGCAGCTCGCTCTCGCGTGTAGGGGCGGATAGTATCCGCCCGGGGATTTTCCACACGGTATAAAGAGGAGCGGACGGCAGGTTGCCGCCCCTACAGGTGGGGTTGTAGATTGGTTATAGCCCGGGCGGCGTAATCGCCGCCCCTACAGGTTGCGGTGTGCAGCAACATAGAGAGAATATCGGGCAGTAGGGGTGGCGATTACGCCAAACGAACGCGCAAATTATTCAATTGTCAAGGT
>Ga0123355_10000447_pt1 | contig 54185 bp, 43 predicted proteins | sample TergutEmb28metaG_3_FD_89872 | JGI IMG/M metagenome (GOLD analysis project Ga0123355, IMG submission 89872) | Embiratermes neotenicus P1 segment gut microbial communities from Petit-Saut dam, French Guiana - Emb289 P1 | ecosystem: Host-associated > Arthropoda: Insects > Digestive system > Gut ... | reverse complement strand
GCGCTTGGATTAATTCGTTTATTCGCTCGATTTGCCTTGTCTGCTCTTCAATGGTTCGGATTACCTGAGCGAACAATTCGCGTTGCAACGGCGTGATTACTCCTGTAAGCGCGTCCAAAAATTAGATTGACGTGTACATAGACAAAAAACAACTGGCCGAGCTATTCGACCAGTTGCTTATAATTTTATTATTCTTTTTTCTTCCCAGTGCTCTTCAGTACAAAATAACTAGCGGATATGGATAGTAACAAACCTGCGCTTGTTGCCACTAACCCTCCTGTACTAAATCTGTCACCTGTCTGTGGGTTAACCCGTGGCCCGTCTTCATTATTATCTATTGGGGGTACGATACCGGGTTCATGAACATATTCATCTTCTACCGACATAGGGGGTGCTGGGATTTCTATTACTACCAGGGGATCGTCCCCTGGGGGTTCTATAGGTACATCTACCGCGCTTCCAGGCCTTCTTACCAATGGTAGCAATGCGCTTGGTGTTGTAGTTTCACCCGGGTCTGGTGTTGGTGATAAACCAGAACCAGATGGTGGTATTGGCGGTAGTGCTGGCGGTGCAGTTTGCGCCAGCACTACCGCCACAAGTGCTGCACTTGTGCTAAGCGGTGGTGCACCTACCCCTGCGCTGGTGTCAAACAGTGCAACTGTGTTAGGTATATTTCCTGGGGTTGCGTGTGCTGCAACTTGTGCGGTAAATGTTATAACCACCGTCGCTGCATACCCATCGTTATATGATAATTCCATGTTGTAAACCGTAAGGATGCGGGTTTCTGGGTCAAAATAATGTTCAAAGCTGTCTACGCCAACTACAGTCATACTGCTATCGTTAAAAATCAAATTGCTGTGCAGCACATCTTCTACCTTTATATACCTAAATTCCGCAGCAGTTTTTTCGCCGGTATCAATTACAAATGTGTATGTTACAGTATTGCCGGGGATTGCAGTTGCTGGTACTACGCTTTTTGTAATCTGCAGTACAGAAGCACCTACCAAAAAATCCTCTTCATGGTCAACACCAGCTAAGATTGTAAAACTACGAATACCGCCGTGGCGCAGAGCATAGCCATATGGTATGTCAGATATACGCAGTTCGTAATATCCAGGAAGCACTTCGCCAAAGTCAAACATACCAAACAAGTTGGTTAGCGTCATGGCTACAAACACCCATTCGTCATCTTCTAAAATATACAGGCGCACTGTTGCATCTGGTATGTCGCGGCCTGTATCTTCACAAGTTACTGTGCCCTTTAGTGTTGCTGGTGTAGGGGTGTAAGGTGCAACGTCAATACTTGCATCGTCGGAATCGATATACGGGCGTGGCCTTTCCACTGGGTGGTCTAGTGTAATTGGCGGTACGCGCCCAAATAAATATGCTGTGTTTTCAAACTCGTAGTCTGTGGCATAGTCTGTGTCTACTACGGTTACGGTAAATGTTATGTCTGTATAACCCGGTGGCAAGTCCAGCTCAAGGCTTACGATGTTGCCACTGCTGTTGTTGTGGTATAGCGCAGTGGCTGGGGATACATTTATGGAAGAAAGGTTTAGCTGTAGCCCGTTGGGTATTGTGTCTGTTACGTAATAGTTGGTTATGGTGCGTGGGTTAGGGTTATGAACCCGCAAGTTGTAGGTTATTTCGTCGCCATTTGCAACTTCTTCGCCAATTGGGTATACGATTTCCTTTGTAAGGCTGGGTTGCGTGCCTGTTGCATTTATGTCGGTAGAATACACAGGCATATCGGTATTCGGGCCATTCAGTCTGGCTGTGTTGCTTAACTCACCAATGTTCAAATCTACATTGCAAGTTACGTATGCCCTGAAGGTGATGTTAACAATACCGTCGTTGCCATTGCTTTCGTTAGAGCCGTGCAGGTTTAGTGTAGCAGATATTGTGTTGTTGGCCATGCCAACAGAACCAACCAGCACCGAGGGTGGGGTCACAATTGGTTCGAAGTCTGTGTATATTGCAAGGCCTGGCGGTAGTGTGTCTGAAAATTGGAAACCATCGAAGTTAATTAAAGGAACCAACCAGCCACTAACCCCGTACATGGGGGTTACAGCATGATTTTGTATCGTAAGTGTGTACGCAATAATGTCACCAGGTAACAATGGGACAGCACTAGGAGATATAATAGCTGATGCCTTATCAAGCGTTGGCCCTTCCGGGCGTATACGTACTGTTATCGAGGGCGGTGGAACAAGAGGGGTAAATGGGCTAACAGACCCGGATGGAAATGTATATCTCCAAATACCATTGCCCATAGGCGTCACAGGTGCTGAGTTCTCCACGCCTTCAGTAAATACCAAGCCAGAGCCTGGTACTCCAGTGCTTGGCGTTGTAAAAACTAGGTAAGTAACCATCATCTCCCAGCCATCAGGTGCCAGAGCCCAAATATCATCAAAATTATACTCGAACCAAAGTGGATTCAAGTCGAATTGATCGAGTGAGCTCCACGTTATATCAAATGTCTCATTCGTATTAAGCTGAATGTGTGTATAATAACATCGAAATATTAGCTCACCGACCTGTAGGTTCACACGATCGGCTATAGCAGGCTCGATACTCATAAACCCATCATCTTGCCATACAAAACCTTCGCTACAGTCATTATTGTCGTGCTCGGCTTCATAATACTCATGACCAAACGCAACAGTTGCTGTTGCCAACATAATGGCTAAAAACACAGCAATAAAGCGGGAAAACAAACCTCTTCTTGTCATTTGAATCTCTCCTTTAATAGTTTATTCAAACTCTTCTTTTGGCTTGCGCAGTCTTAAAAACCCAAGCACACCGCTAATACCTGCCAACACCATTAGCCCAACAAATGGCGCGTTGTTTACAAAAACACCCAGGGGCGGGGCTTGGTCTAAATGGTTTACAACCAGTACATTATTATCGCTATTTACCGTGCCTGTACCCTCTACTGTACCCGGTACCCAACGCTGGCGCATTGTGCCGGTGGCCACCAAGTTCTGACGGGGTGGGAAACGTGATGGAGTAATCCCACCACCCGTAATACCAGCTTCCGTAACAAAAGCCGTTTGGTCATACGCGGTAACAAAGTACTCCGTTACGATATAGGTTGTGCCAATTGGCACATTATCCAACACCAGCCTATCCCCATGCCGCAGTTCAAATTCAAAAAACCCTTGGCGTGGTGCAGGCTCACTTGTCAGTGTAATATCAATCAAAATATTGTCAATAGGAACACGGTTGTTACTGCCATAACGATATATTCCCCCGGTAATTGGCCCACGTAACGCGGCCGGCACAAGCTGTGGCAGTGTCAATCGAATAGACATATCAAAAAGGTCAGTTCTGTTACCAAAGTTACCTGTCACTTGCTTACGTACTTCCAGCGGACTAAGAGGAATATAAACGTTTTGGAAAATTATATCCTCACCTTTATTACCCCAGCCACAATCTACGCATGGTGTACAATCTGCACATAAACCATCCATTGTGCAGTTTGCGGCTTCGCATGGCCAAATAGGGTCGTGGTTTGCCGTTGTGGGGCAACCGGAGTCGCCGCAGTGTAACCACCGCTGGGTGCGGGCATACATAATGCCTAAATCATCTTCTCCGTCACAAATCCAGCCTACTTGTATAAATACATAAAAAACATTTGGGTCATAAGCGATTATGCTGTCAGTCACAGGGTTAGATGTTGATGCAACCTCCCTCACCCGAAAGGTATAAAAGCCTGGACTAGGCCGCAAGGCAAACCAGTCTACATGGTTAAAGTCGAAAGTGGCAGTGCCGCTTGGTGTGCCCATACCGTTTGTAAAAGGTATGCTCCGCGTTATGGTTGTGAAGTTTGGCAGTTGAAGGATAGGCTCATCAAACCACAGGGCTACCAAATCAATTTCAAAGTTAAAACTGCGGTTGGGTGGCACTGCGCCTGTTGGCATACTTAGGTTTTTGGTTATTTCAAACTCTGGGGTGATATAATCGCGGCATGGTGGTGGTGGGGGTGGGGGTTCTGGACAGTGTACAGGTAGGCTGTGTGTTGCATAATCAATAAAATATCCTCTGCCAGCAACATAGGGGCGCGTGCCAACTAAAACATACCCTCCGCCTTCAACAAAAGTGCGTGTATTAAAATGGCGTATTGGGTGGTCGAGTGTGACTATATTTACAATATCGCCACACTCTGGGGCATCTTCTGTTACAATTGCCCTAAAGGTTAGTGTCGCTACGCCGTTATTACTATTTGTTTGGTTAGTTCCATATAGATTTAATACTGCACGTATTGTATTGTTTGCTGTTTCCACAACTCCATCCAGTACAGTAGGTGGGAACACCTCTGGTGTAAAGCCGCTGTCTATTTCAAGCCCTGGGGGTAGGATATCTTCCACTATAAAACCATCAAAATTAGCGTATGAAATCCAATCTGACCAGAACGGAAACTGATATTGCGGCACTATGGCAGTATTGGTTATTGTTAGTGTGTATTCTATTATGTCTCCCGGTTGCAGTGGCAGGGATGCAGGAGATATGACAACAGCACTCTTGGTAATAGTTGGAGGTATAGGACGCAAAAAAACACTAGTCGCAGGTCTTGGCTGCCAACCAGGATTAATAACCGCGAATTGATCTCGAAAATGGAATGCCCAACGACCGTTTCCTTCATAAGTCATAGGTGCCGGGGCATAGTGATTCCATTGCATATCCAATCTTCCACCTATACCAAAGCCAGTATGATTTCTCCAAGGTATCCAACCTTGAGGAAAAGTCATCTCATTCCAATCATACCAAAAGTACAATCCGACAGTAGTGGGAGCAGGTGCGCCTCCCCAATGCAAGGTTTTTTGATGTTGTACACTTATTTGACGCTGATAATAGTTTTCTGCACGCCAGGTATAATAACACCAAAACACCAAGTTTCCTGTCGTGAATCGCCATTGTGTTTCAAATGCGGGCACAATACCTATGTAATCGCCGTCCTGCCCCGCATATAACTCGTTACTATCTCCGTAGTCAAGAGGTGGAAATATTTGAAAGGGATTTTCACCTTGTGCCCCAATCTCCTGCCCAAACACAACAGGCACTGCCACCAACGAGAGTGTCATAAGTACAACTACAAACAAGGCAACCACACCTATTGCTTTTTGCCAGCGTTTTGCTGGCCTTACATTTTTACATAACATTTCCTGCTCCTTTGGCTGTTTATTTCGCAGCAACGATTTTTTTTGTATTGCTCTGTTTAGACAAATGTACTTAGCTACATATAAAAAAGGGCAACATCAATCAACATGGTTTACACTAACCTGCAAATAATTCTCGTTCTATGCAAAAATTATACATGGCTAATATATTTTGTTGACGCCCCTGTTATAAACACTATGTGTAAAAAAAATTCCAACAGTCACATCATCATACTTTTCTTGAAGTGTTAATCACCTCGTATGCAGCTAACAATAAAGATTTTAGTTTGCCAAGCCAGAGAAGCACTCCCGTGGCATTCGCAGACAAAACATAAAACGCAATTATTGACAAATACTGCCATTGCAACTTATAATATAATTGTACCCAATCTGGAGAATCGCCCCAACATTTATCTGCAAAGGGGCAGGAGGATGCTATGAGTAACCCGACAAACACAATTCAGCAAGGCCCAATACTTAAACAATTGCGCGAAGAGCGTAAAATTCCTCAAAGCCAAATCTACAAAAACGGTGCGCCAGACAGTGTATGTTCAAAACGCCAGGTAATTCGCATTGAACAAGGGGAATGCAATCCGCAACCTTATATCCTATACAAATATCTGGATGTGCTGGGCGTTACACTAGCCGAGTTTGAACATTTGTGTTACGGTGGCGACAAACTACTGTTTGACAACGACTTTGCTGTGCTGTGGGAACATGGCTTCTCCAACAGAATGGACGAGTTTACATCGGAACTTGCAGCATTGAAGCAGAAACCCTACTGTAATATGGCCATACCAACAATCGAGCAAGCTATACTTTTGTGCGAAAGCGTTATTTTATCTGTAAGAGACAAAGAGCACAAAGCCAGCCTGGAAAATCTGTATAAAGCAATTCAGCTTACCAGGCCAGATTTACTTACAAAAACTAATAAAGTAAAACTTGAAAAAGTTAGTGATGCCGCGCTTGTAATGGCAGATTATCGGATTTTGCGGCAGATTGCTATTGTACTGAAAAAAATGGGAAAAAAAGCTGATGCCTATAAAACAGAAGAAGCTGTTATTGCATCTTTGGAGAATGCAAAACTTAATCACGCAATCCCGAAAAAAATTTTACCAGTAGCATATTATAACTTTGCACACAGCTTAGTAGGCAATAAAGAGTACAATAAAGCAATTAGTTTGGTCGGCAAAGCGTTAGAATTTTGCACCTCTGTACGAGAATACAAAATGTATGCCGATTTAATTTATGTTTCCGCAAAAGCGAATTTTTTGCTGGGTAATATAAACCGAGCAAAGGAATTATTTATGGAATCCTGCAATACACACAAAACCCTAGGTAGCAATGAGCAAGCACTAGAGGTTATTAAAAATGCAAAAGAACTCTATAATATTAAACTTGACTAATCGCACTCTTTATCTGTTTCACCCAATGGCTGCACAATAACATAGCCATACTCCGACAATGCAGCTTGTGCCGGGGGAACTAAAACTACCCCCAAAACAATCGAGGCACACAAAAAAGCGGTTACAATTTTTACAACAGATTTCTTCATCTTACAACAACCTTTCTAATTTTCTGCTATGTCTACTGTAACAGCATTACACACGCAAAACTAGGTGACATTTCAGGCACATTTCACGCACATTATACGCTATAAAAACAACTGCCCCAGCGAAAAATAATTTCTTTTCGCCGGGGCAGTTGTTTTATTAATAGAAGCTAATGGTCATCGTAGTGACCTTTACACGATAAGATAAACAGCATTTTCCCGTCTGAAAAATAGACCAGCCTATCTCCCTTGCTTATCTCCCGAGAGAATCTTACAGGATTCTTGTAGTGCCTTAATTTTTCCGGCCTTCCCAGCCCTTTATTCAAACCATTTTTCAAGATATCCTCAATAAGTTCGTCTATCTTTGCAATCGTCTTTGGGCTGGCTTTTTCCCATGCCGTGTATTCTTTCATGGCAGAGTCTGCAAAAATTATCTTCATACGTTGGCCTTTAACGGCGTATCGCCAAATACAGCCATCCCATCCTTAGATTTGCCAAGATATTCATAGCCTCCATTGTTCACTAAGCTCTCTAGCGCATCGTCTAGCTTGGATAGATATTTTTCATTTGTACGTTTCTTTGTCGCTAACTCAAAAGGTACGCCCTGCTCTCGAACGAGTGCTTTCAAACTAGAAATTACATAGGTTGTCATATTCAATCCAATTTCGTCAAGTGTTTCTTCTGCTTGCCGCTTCAGCTCGTCATCAATACGTATTGCCATAGATTTTGACATGATAATCGCTCCCTTCGCAATATGTTGCTACACAGTATTATTGTATGCCTTTACCACTGTTTATACAATCCGCACGTTCCTTCATACTAAAATAACGCGCCAACCTATACTCCAACTCCGCCCCACTATCCGCAAAACTATCGCGCCTGCGCAGCCAGGCTTCTACAATGCCGCGCTCTTCTGCCGTCATGTCTGTAAGGGGCGGGAAGCCATGGGGCAGTTCCCAATTACTAATACCAAGTATAATATCATCGTCATAAGTCTCCACTACAACTATTGTGCCAGCGGCCATGTCGCCAATACGCTTATGCTTTTTAGAAAACAAAATAACAAAAAGCCCGACGTACATCATATCCACCACTGGCCTAATTAGCCCGCGGATTAACACTTGCGAAAACTCAATGGGCTGGCCATTATCGCGGATTATACGCAACCCAAACAGCCGCTTGCCAAGGGTTTGCCCGTTCATTGCCATTTCCAGCACTAGATAATAGCCGAAATATATAACAAAAACCACCACAATAAAAATAGCGAAAACTGTAGACATATTCGTATTTGCACCCGCTTGGCGGATACGATGATTTGTGCCAAAAATAATACCTGCACACAGCAGCACAGCCATAATCTGTACAAATGTGTCCACAATTAGGGCGGTTAGCCTTGCGCCAACCCCTGCCAGTTTGTACTCAACCTCTATGTTTGCGGGGGTTATTATTGTGACTGTTTTCATTTTGATTCCATTGCCTCCTTCGTCGGCCACAAAAGGTTGGGTGAAAATTTGCTCCGCAAATGTTTCACACTTGCCATCACCTCATATTTACAGCTTGCAAATATCTGTTTACCGCCGAAACAGTAAAGTTTTCCGCGTCACTCTCTACACTGGGTATGCCCATTACATTTAGTGTGCGTAGGATTTTTTTTCGCTCCATTACAAACTCTTGGGCGGTGCTTCTTAATATTTTGTCATACGCGCCGGGTGTGTCTGTAGTTTCTGCCAGCTTGGTTAGCCCTTCATTCTGCATAAAGACAACCACTGGCAAATGTCTGCGCTTGAGAATTTTTATGTGTGCGATAAGGTCTTCCGCTTCTTCCAAAATCTCGAAATCGGTAAATATAAACACTAGGCTGCGGCGTTTTTGCCGCTGACACAGTGATTGAAAAGCCCCTTCATAATCGGCGGTTTGGCGGTTGTCGGCTACATTGTACAATGTTTCCATTAGGTGCGCGCGGTGGCTTGCACCTTGCCCTGGCAGGATATTCGCCTGTACTTTTGAATCGAATACCAACAACCCAACCTTGTCACCCTGCTGGTTTACAATGTCGCTTAGCACCAGTGCGGCATTTATGGCGTAGTCTAATTTTTTGTAGCCATTTACTGTATAGCTCATGGGGCGGGCAATGTCCAGCATAATATACACGGGCTGGTCGCGTTCGATTTGGTACTGGTTTACCATCAATTTGTTTTCCCGTGCGGTGGCGCGCCAATTTATCTTGCGATAGTCATCGCCCTCTACATATTGCCGTAAACTCTCAAACTCTGCGCCTGTGCCGTATTGGCGTAGGTTTTTGTCGCCCTTGGGCAGCAGGCGACTTTTTTGCAACATTAGTCTGTACTTGGATAAATCTCGTACATTTGGGTACACCTTATACGTTGTAGGAATTTCTACTGTGGTGTATTTTTTGCACAGGCCCATGATACCTGTGTATTGCAAAAAAATTCGTGTGCTGGTAAAACTGCCTCGTTTTGTTGGGGTAACGGTATAGGAATATTCCTGCTCCTGCCCCGCTTCAACAAAGTGGGTTTGATTTTTTTCGGGCACGGTAAAAAAACGCAAACTTTCATCCCGCGCGGTAATATCCAGCCCCTGGCGAAATGTGTTTTTCACATGGAATGTTACAGTGTTTTCGGCCTTAAAATATAGCTTAGCCTCGCTTTCGCGGCGGGTTATCAGACATCTTGCACTTGGGGTAATAAACGCATCCATGCATAACAACCCCAGCAGCAGCAAGTTCCAAAACAGGAAGATAGTCATATAAAACCCAAATGGCCACGCGGCAATTGTAAGCACAATGCCAAAGGCCGTAAGGTAAACATAAGTTTTGGTTATGCCCATAACCCTACCGTGGCGCCTTTACTTGGGTTAAAATATTATCGATTACATTGTCGGTGGTTACACCCTCTATTTCTGCCTCGGGTTTTAACAATATGCGGTGGCGTAGTATGGGTTTGGCCAGATAATGTACATCGTCTGGTATTACAAAGTCACGGCCTTGCAGTGCCGCGTAGGCCTTGCTTGCCAAAAGCAGCGCAACACTGCCACGGGGGCTTGCCCCGTATTGGATTGCACTAACGCGGCGAGTGGTTTCCACAATGCTTACGATATAGTTGAACACGCCGTCTTCCACCACTACGCCCTGTATTTGTGCGCGAGCGGCGGCTATATCTTCCGCCGTGCAAACAGGGGCGAGGTCGCTTAGTTTGCCGGAGTTAAACCCCTCTCGTTCGCTTTGCTCACTGGCCGGGCGGCCCTCGGCTGTGCCTCGCCAGCTTTGCTGGAGTATGCCGCTATGATACATATTAAGCATCTGCTTTTCTGCCGCAACACCTGGGTAGGTTAGTATTATTTTCATCATAAAACGGTCTGTTAAGGCTTCGGGCAGTGGATATGTTCCTTCATATTCTAATGGGTTTTGGGTGGCCATTACAAAAAATGGCTCGGGCTGGCTGTAGGTTTCGCCATCTATAGTAATGGCGCGCTCTTCCATAACCTCCAATAACGCGGATTGGGTTTTGGGCGGGGTGCGGTTGATTTCATCCGCCAAAAATAGCTGGGTAAACAGCGGGCCTTTGCGCAGTTCAAACTCACTTGTGCGCTGGTTAAACACCTTTGTACCCAAAATATCCGACGGCATTATGTCGGATGTAAACTGCATACGCTTGTACTGCACGTTAATTAGCTGGGCAAGGGACTTTGCCCATAGGGTTTTTGCCAAGCCAGGCACACCCTCTATCAGCACATGGCCACCAGCAAAAAGGGCAGCAAGTGCCAGGTCGGTAAGTTCTTCCTGGTTCAAAACTCGGGCATTTAACTGCTGTTTAATTTTAGCAGAAACTTCTGTTATCATCTTGGTTTCCTCCGTACCTTCATATATAACCGTGCAAGTGCGCGGACATGTTCGTTTTCTTCTCGTTCGCTTTCTTCATAGTAGGGCACGGGGTTGCCGAAGCGTTTGCCAACGTACCAAAGTATAATTACGGCTAGTATCCCCAACTGCACAACCACCAGGCGCACAACAGGCGGCAGGTGGGCAAACAAATTTTGCGAAGGACGCGGTCCGTGATAATATTCACCGAACATTAAACGCTGGGGCTGCCAGCGGTCAATTATGGCGTGTATGCGCGCGCCCATGTTATACTCGTACATTAGTCGGCGGTTTGTAACGTCTGTTGCACCGCCTGTCACCAACATTCCGTCGCCTACTTCATACAAACTAAGGTTGCCGAACTGGGTATAGTTATAGCCATCGGTTGGCCAAATCACGCGCCTTGGCGGGTCTTGCAGAAAAATTAGCAGGCCGCCGCGCCGTACCCAGTCCAGCTTTATAGCAATTTCATCTTCACTAAAGCTGGGCGGGTAGAATGGCTGGATGATTATATAGGCAAGATCCGTGCTTGTACTTGCCGTAAGGCGGCTGCGGCTAACACCAACTGGGTAGCCCATGTGGCGCAATGTATCATACAGCAGACTAACGCCCCTTACATCGGTAGAAGATGCAAGATACGCCGGCTGGCGTCCACTATCTGCACGGAAAAATTGTACAATAACCGCAGCAAGCACCACTATAACAAAGGGGAAGAGCAGTTTTGACATTTTCACAATACATCACCGCCTTCATAAGTGGTGATGATTATTACCTGGTTGTGCACATTATCGAAAATATCGTCTGGTACATTTTTGTACCCAAACCACGCTAAGTGAAAAGCGTCTGCCACGCCCTTAAAATGTGGCAATAGCGACGGGGCACCATTACGTACTTGGCGGGAGATTATGGCATTTGTAGCAGATGGTTTGATATCAATAATATTATGCTCGTTTAGGGCAAGAATTGTGGCAATGTACAGGTAGCGTATGGATAAACGCCTTTCGGTAGCGTTTTTGCTAAGGTTAAGCAAGTCCGCCACGGTGTAATTCTTGTTTGCTAACTCTTCAAAGATATCAGATAGGTCGTATTTTCGGTCAACGATCCTGCTGCGGTAACTGCGATACAAAAAATACACGGCTACTATGGCCAAAATTATTCCTATTATTACAAATGTGGTGGACATTATGCCACGCGTCGCATTGGCAGTCGCTGGTGTTGTGTCAAAATTAAAACGGGACATAAAGCGGTACAACCAGTCGGTTATCCGCTCAACTATTACTTCCTGAAATCTGACGCGGCGGCCCATAAGTACATCGTAACGGGATGTTTCCAGCACTTCATACATTGCGGCCTGGAAGTCGGAGCTATCGAAGGTCATATCCGCAACCTCCCCAGCCTAATTTCTATGTCTAAACCTTCCCTTTTAATACGCTGGTTGTAATATAACGCGGTGTGAAAAATACCGTCTAGTGGAATGATTACGAAAAATATCACAGTGGAAAAAAGGGCAGAAACAACAGCAAGAATACCCGTAATAACGGAACTGACCGCAAAATTTGCCACCCCTGTGCCAATCGCGCCATCTACAAGGGCAGTAATTAGCGACAGCGCACCAATGCCTACCGCCCAAATGGCCAAAGCCGCAAAAAACCAAACCAGCCGCATACCAGCAATCTTCCAAAATTCGCCTTTTACCAACGCCCAAGAGCGTAAAATCGCGGTAAAAAACGTCTTTTTTTCGCAAACAGTAACGACAATGGCAAGAGAATAAATATTGGTAAACAGCAAATACGCAGCAGCAAAAATAAGCAACAACACAAAAAACACCCATGGGAAATTGTACAGCAAAAACGCAACAAACCCAGAGGTTGCCGCCGCAACCATTACAAAAACAAATGGCGTGGAAATAATCAGCACCCCTAAAAGGGTAAGAAAAATGCGCGCCGCCACTCCAGGCAACTCGCGTATTTGCAACCTAGCTCTATGCCCGTAAACAGTTTGGCGGGCAAGCAAAATATGCCCAGCACTAGACACCGAAAGCCAAATAAAATAAATAGGCGCAACAACAACCCCAGACAGCAAAAGCCCAATAAGAAACGAGCCGCCCTCTAAGTCAAGCGCCAGCGCGGCTATGGCGTAAACCGCCACAATTGCCAAAGCAATGGCCGCAAAAACGGCCATAAAAAAAAACAGCACAAAAAAGATTATGCCAAAAATTGAAGCAAAGGCAAGGTGCTTGCCAAAAGCCTGTTTATATATGTAAATTGTGTGATCAAAAATTTCGGCGGGTGTTTTGGGGTAAAAATCTGTGTTCATGAAAGCCCCTCCCTTGATAAACACTGTTATTGTACCATAATAGAGCAAAATGCGCAAAAAAAATTTCAACTGGTTGGATCTGGTTACCAGTTGAAATTTGCTCTTAACGAAATGCGCACGCAAGCGTGCTTAATTTCCAGTTGAAAATTTTTTCGTAAATTTTTTTCACCCATTCAAATACTCCATCCCCAGCTGGGTACGGTTACTTACCTCAAGTTTCTCCATTATAACCATCACATTATTGCGCACAGTCCCTTCGCTTAAAAACAATTGCTCCGCAATTTCTTTGTTCGCCAAGCCCTGGGCTACCAGCCGCGCAACATCATGCTCTCGCGGTGTAAGGGTTTCCAAGCGCGGGTTAGGCTTTGGTGCAAGTTTGCGCAAAACGTCTGTATCCAGCACGCTTGTGCCTTCCATCATTGTAAAAAGAGCCCGGGAAATGCCAGAGATTTTGTCGGTTTTAAGCAAATAACCGTCCGCCCCTGCCGACAAGGCTTGCTGTATGTTTGGCCTATCGTCAAAGGTGGTTAGCATCATAATGCGAACTTGCGGGTGGCGGTTTTTGATTATTTTTGTAGCGGCAATGCCGTCCATGTTTGGCATACGAATATCCATTAGCACCGCGTCCAGCGTAGTTTTATCGCACATTTCTACCGCCTGCGTGCCGTCTTCCGCCGTGCCAACAACCTCAATCCCCTCCTGGCGGGAAAGGGAAATCTCCAGGCTTTTTCTAATAAGCGCGTCATCATCTACTATTAGTAGTTTCATTTTGTTCTTGTCTCCTATCTGAGTTGTATTTGTATAGTGAGTCAGTTTAATTTTGCTCGAGGCGTAGCAAAGGGAGGTGTGGCGATTGCGCAGCAATCGCGTCGGGCAATCTTAGATTGACCGACTATATTAACTTATCGGCAGGATACACACTACACGAAAAACATTATCATGCTGGGCAGAGAAACTCCCCCCGGCAGATGTAAGCCTAAACCGCATGTTGCGCATACCTGTGCCCATGTTGCGGTCAGCACATGTTACACCATCATTTTCTACACATAAACGTACAATATGCTGGGTCGCGTCAATTTCTACACTAATATGTTTGGCGTTTGCGTGTTTGCCCGCGTTTGTCAAACACTCGCTAAGGCAGGCTTCTAAAATATTCCACGCATATATTGGCACTCGGCTGGTATCGCCATGGTGCTTAAAATCCACTTCTTGTGGATATTTTTCGCAAACATCCCGCAACGCATCAATGCCAAGGGCGGTAATAGGTGCCATATTATGCACGGCATCGCGCATTTTTTTAACACCAGCGTCCAGCCGCTCCATACCTGCGTCGAACAAGGCCAGCACGTCTGGGTCCGTATCTTCTAGCAGATTACGCGCCGTTTGCAAACTCATATACGCCGCAACCAGTTCATGCCCCGCGTTGTCATGAATTTCCCTGGAAATACGCGCCCGCTCGCTTATGGCAGTCATTCGCTCTACTGCGTTTGCGGCGGAAATTAAGTCGCCCTGCAATTCCTCCATACGGTAGAAACGCCTGGCGGCCACGTCCCGCACATCCAGCCGCTTGTCGCGTTCGCTCTCCCATAGTTGAAGCAATAACCCAATAACACCGCCCATTAGCGCAATTGCAAACACATATAAATTTTCTGTGAACAAAATATACACTGCCGCTAGCAATAAAAAATACATCTTGTGGTACATTGCCGCAAAAAAAGCCACCCCCAAGCCAATAGGGGCGGCAAATATAAATAAAGCTACGTCCAGCGCGGTAGTCCAGCCCATGCCAGCCACGCGCCAACGCAAAAGTGCCATGCACGCCACAAAAAGCATGAGAAAAAAGCCCATTGTTTCGCCACTTATAATCCAGTGTGCGCCCAATAGGCAAGTACTAAGTGCAGTGCACGATATGAATGCTAGTTTTTGTTTTGGTAGGTCGGTCATGCGGCGGCCACCTAACGAATCCACTCGAATGAGATATTTTCTTTGCCTTCAATGACATCAAACTCGTGATGGTCGCTTGTAACAAGCGCACCACCAAGTATGATTGCTTGTGCTAAAGCAAAAGAATCACCTAGCGATATTTTATATGATGCCTTTAGCCGCCCAGCTTCATGAAATATATCGTCGGAAAAAATATCGTTAACTATAATTGGTGATTGTTTTACATTTGCTATAAACTCATCAGCACGCACACTGCCATATGATCGAAATATATCATAATACACTTCAAGTAGGTTAACCTTGTTCATTGCAAGCGTAATTTCACCCAAATAAGCCCTGCGGTACAATGCAACAACATTTTCGCAACCCTGTTCATGTGAAAGGACAGTTAGCATAGCGCAAGCATCGAGAACGTAGATAGGTTTCATAGCTCCAGTTCCTTCTCTAGTTGCTTTTGCACCATAAACTTGTTAACAGAAATTTTACCATCGGCAAACATACCAAGTAGTGGACAGTCAATAGGCGTGGTAAAATCATCGGCCACTTTAACTGGGGGTACAAATTTACCTGTAACAATAATTGTAACCTCCGTAAAGTCTGGTACCTCATTTACTACTGGTGCAATAACCTGCCCATCTTGGATGTACCCTTGATATGTCTTGACCATGCAAATCACCTCAACGCAAGTATACCACTACAAGCCCAGCCCCTGCAAACAAAAAAATTCAGTTGGTAGCAATTTGCTACCAACTGAATTTCAAAACACATCTTACTTAAATTTACACCATCCGCCGCTTGCTGCCGTACAGCAAAAACGCAACGGTAAACATAACCACGGCCAAAATTCCAAGCCAGTACATATTTGTAAGTTCACCATACAAAACCAACTGCTCTATTGCCCTAGCCGCCCAGTGTGGGGGTAGAAGTGTACCTGCGTAGTATGCCGCCCTTGGCAAAATAGCCAGTGGTAACATAAACCCGCCAAGTAAAGATGACAGCGTTAGCAAAACAGAAATACCGGACAAGCTCATTTCTTTATCCTTAAACAAGCAGCTCCACACAAACGACAAGCCAATTGCCGATGCAGAAAGCACAATGTACACGATGACTATTCCAATAGTAACTGTAATGTTCCAATCGTGTAGCAAATGCCCTAGCGCACCAACTATCACAGATATTAGCGTCATTGGGATTATTGCCGCAAGGAAATTTTGTACAAGATAGCTGCGAAGGGTAATAGGCCCCGCAAGTATGCGGGTTAGCACCCCTTCAACTTTATCCTTTTGTATACTGTTGGCCATAAGAAACGCGCCGTACATGATAATAAACGCCAGCAGATTATACACAACTACATTAGCCGCCTCTGTGCCACCAAATGCTTCTGTTATACGGTCTGCAAATATAACCAACAACAACGGTCCGACACTGTTTACAATTGCGGAAACAGGTTTAGTAACACCATTGTACAGCGCGTATTTGAAAACGGTCATGTTCATCATATCTTACGCTTCCTTCCAACAATTAGGACTGCAAGTAGTGTTACAACAATTAAGCCACCTAAAATACCAAGGTGTGTAAACGCGGTGGAATTGTATGCTTCAAGCATAGTAATGCCACCTTCCCAGCCAATGTCTGGGTTGGTAAACTGGAATTGCATACTGATATCACCAAAATGGTCAATTGCCCTGGCTGCCGCAATAATTGGGAAGAAACTTGCTGCACCAATTGAGTTAATCTCTGGGAATGGAATCAGTCCAAAGTTAAAGATAAGCATTTGCGCAAAGGCAAAAACCATAATTACCGCCGTTGTTGTACCTTTATTTGGGATAAGAAGAAAGCACAGCACGCCAAACAATGTTACAAAAATCGACATACCCGAAAGTGCGACAATTGTCATAGCAATTGGGAAATAAGCGTTAAACACCAATCTTGTAAATGTAATAACCACAACGCCGTTTAGTGCGGCTACAGCCATACTGGCCAAAATGGCGGAAATTACAAATGTGCCAAACTTCTTGGGCGACGCCATCAAACGCCAGCGCATATCGCCTCTAAAATCGTGATACAGGTAGTCTGTAACAATCATGCCCGCAAAATACTGGAAGAACAATGCGTTAAACATAAGGTTACCTGTGGCAACAAGACAATAGCCGTTATTAAAGGTGCGATACACCGCGTCTACTTGCCCTGTTGTTGTGGTTATAAAAATCGTAATCATAACAAGTGGGAATGCAATTAGCATACCAAAGTTAAGAGGGTCTTTCACCGTGCGCAAAAAGTAATTTTTGAATATCATTGTCGTTATCCCCCTTCTATTCGTCGTCCCGCAGCTTGCGGCCTGTTAGTGTTAGGAAAACATCTTCCAGGTTCAGCTTGTCGGCGGTAATGTTTGCAACGCCGCCATGACGCATTGCCACTTCCATAATGCGATTTAGGTTTCCGCTGTCTACACCCGATGTAATTGTGTAGTTGTTGCCACTTACCAACACATTCTTAATACCTGAGATTGCTTTAATATCTGCTGTAAGGGCGTCAGACGCGGCTACGGCTGTTAGGCGAATTGTGTCCTCATGCTGGATACGGCCAACCAATTCTTCAAGTGTGCCGTCTGCAATCACGCGGCCGCTATCCATAATGGAGATACGGCTGCAAATGGCTTGAACTTCTTCCATATAGTGTGTGGTGTAAATAACCGTTGTGCCTTCCGACGCAATCTGTCTTACGCTGTCCAAAATGTGATTACGCGATTGGGGGTCGATACCTACGGTTGGTTCATCCATTATTACCAGTTTGGGGCGGTGCACCAATGCGCAACCAATGTTTAGCCTGCGCTGCATACCACCTGAGAATGTGCCGGGCTTTTTTTTCGCCCTATCTGTCAGACCGATAAATTTTAGTACCCGCTCTACATTAGAAGAAAGTTCCGCGCCCTTTAGCCCGTACAAACCGCCGAAGTAACGTAGGTTTTGCTCTGCGGTCATGTCTTGGAAAACAGAAATTTCCTGCGTTACAAGTCCCATGTCGCGGCGGATTGCTACATTATTGATATGTTGCTTTTGGCCGAACACGGTTATCTCGCCGCTATTTACTGGGATAAGACCTGTAAGAGAACGGATGGCGGTTGTCTTGCCTGCGCCGTTGGGGCCTAGTAGGCCTAGTATTTCGCCTTCCTTAATGGAAAGATCCAGGTGGTCAAGTGCCACAAAGTCGCCGTACCTTTTAACTACGTTTTTCATGTTTGCTAACATTTTGTTACCTCCTATGGGTTGGTTTTTATTTTTATTTGTTTGTTGCGGTGTTGCTTATGAACACATTATGCCACGGTTTTGTGTGTTGCAATAGTGACATTTGTCATTTGTTTATATTTTTACGATTTCAACTGGAATCTAAGCACGCGAAGCGTGCGCATTTCGTGCAGACCACATTTCAACTGGAATCTAAGCACGCATTGCGTGCGCATTTCGTGCAGACCAATTTTCAACTGGTTGGATTTGGTTACCAGTTGAAATTTTTCGCACACGCAATTCGCTACTACCACAATAGTCAAATCTTACGAAGAAATTAAGCAAAAGTGCAAGACATTTAACAATTCTGCACATGATTGCAAGGCAAGTGTAACTTGCCCTATTGTCGAATATACAGTAAACTTGAAACCCAAATGACTACTGCAATAGTCAGACAGGATTATTTCCCTAAGGAGGAAAATATGAAACGAAAAAATGTAAAAAGGATTGTGTGTGTCATTCTTTCCATTATAATGACCATCGCATCCATAGGGTTTTTCCCTGTTGTAGCAAACGCCAGTGTGGCAACCGCCACACAAGTTGCCGCAGGCGCAAACCATACCCTTGTTCTACTTTCTAATGGCGAGGTATGGGCTTTTGGCAGTAACGAGCGGGGGCAACTTGGTATCAATAACAATTTTGCCACCGTCAACTCGGTTCCTGTTCGCGTACACTTCCCTGTTTCTGGCCCGGTAACGTATATTGCGGCAGGGCACAACAGCAGCTATGCCATAATTGGTGGACAATTATTTGCATGGGGCTGCAATAGCCTGGGCCAACTTGGCGTGAACCCTATTGCAGCAGAACCTAACAACCGCAGGTATTCTCCCGTCGCTGTAACAGGTGCAAGCAACGTTCAATCAGTTGCGGCTGGCCAAGGCCATGTTATTGCACGCACACATAACAATACAATCCTTACATTTGGCCACAACTACTGGGGGCAAGCAATAACCGGCACCACAGTTACACCTATAATTACACCAAACTTTGCCCACGGGGCTGGCAACATTGGCGTTCAAAGAATTGCCGCAGGTGCAAATCACTCCATTGCAATAATTGCAAACGGAATGATGGGTGGCGCAGGCGATAACAGAAACCTTCAAATTTCCACTGTCCATTCTACTCCACCAACTGTAACCAGCTTAGATACAGCAATGATAGATTTTGGCGTAACCATGGCCGCCGCAGGTAACGACTTTACTCTTGCGCTATTGGGCAACAGTGTATATGCCTTTGGCTTTAATAACCCCGATGGCAGAGTTGGAAGATCTGCAAGCAGCAACGCCGCAGGCGCAAATCGCTTAGCTAATCATGGCGAACCACTTAACCAAATTGGTACACATAACATACCAATGAGATATATCGCCGCAGGTCACAACCACGCACTTGCAATACCTTCTAACGGAATTGGCGTGTGGGCGTGGGGCAACAACAGCCACAGCCAACTGGGCAACGGCACAAATCATTCCACATCAGCTGGTGCAGGTTTTGCGCCTGTGCAAGTTCTTGGCTTGCGCAACGATGTTCAGATTACATCGGTAGTCGGTGGCGGCTCACATAGCGTAGCCCGTGCCGCAGATGGTTCGGTTTGGGCATGGGGCAACAACGCCAGCGGCCAAATAGGTAACGGCTCAACTGTATCCGCAACCTCAGCTATACAAATATACACTCCTAGCGGCGCATGGGCTACAGCACCAACTTTCACATTTGACAACGCGACAAGAACCATCCATGCCTTCTCTGGCAATGTAAATAACGTAACAATTCCAGCAGAAATAGGCGGCATACCTGTAGAGCGCATTGCAGATAATGTGTTCCATAGCGCAAGCCTTACAGGCACACTAACCATTCCAAACACCGTAACCCACATTGGCGCAAACGCGTTTAGAAACAACCAGCTAACATCTGTAGTTTTTGCAAGCGGCGGCAACGCCCTTACAATTGGTGCGGAAGCATTTAGACAAAACTCACTAACCGCCATAGAAATCCCAGCCAGGGTAAACAGCATTGGCAACTACGCGTTTGCCAACAACGTAAACCTTGCAACTGCTCGCTTCCTACAAAACGATACCTCCCTTTTGCGCACAGTAAGTATTGGCGGTATGCTTGGCAATAGCGATATCTTCCTTTCTACCCACCACAACCTACGCCTGTATCGCCAGTCTGGCATTAACCCTGCTTTTGCAGTGCCAAACTACCATGGCCGCCCTTGGTTTGTATATGGCGGCACAAACATTCCGTCAGGCGACAATCGCGCTAACTTTACTTTCACCCTATCTGGCGGCGTATATACCATTACTGGCTATGTTGGCACAGTGCCAACAGGTGGCGCAATCCTATTCCCAAACACTGGCCCTAGTGGCGCAGTTGTACGCACCATTGCTGGATCTGTTTTCCATGGCGTAACAGGTACACCACGCAACAATATCACATCTCTTTCATTCCAGTCGCCAAGCAGCGTTACCACTATTGAAGCAAACGCATTCTTCGGCCTGCCAAACCTACGCTCTGCCGTTATACCTGAAAGCGTAACTTCCATTGGCTCGACAGCCTTTGCCCAAAACCCAAGTTTGGCGGAAGTGCATTTCGCACACCCAAGCGGTGCAGACCTGCGCATTAACCATATATTTACCAGCCAATCCATTTTTGCAGGAGTACCGGCTGGCCTTCGCCTAACACGCCCTACCGACTCTAACGCCGCAACCTATGTACCGTTTGTTTCACCTGCGGGCGTAACACGCAACTGGTACGCGTCCGATGGCAACATTGCATGGTGGACATTTACCCCCCCAACAGGCACAGGCCCGGTTACAATCACAGGCTTTACAGGCCCAACAAACTTAACAGAAATTACTATACCAGCCACAATCGGCGGCAGAAATGTTACCGCCATTGCGGCAAACACATTAACTACCGCAAACGCGCCACTTTTGCAGGAAGTTACAATACCTGCCAGCGTGGTTTCTATTGCAAACACAGCCATTAGCGGGTCAAATCTTGTAACCGTTCGCCTATTGCATTCCGACGGCGCGGCCATTACAACATTGCCAGCCAACGCATTCGGCGCGCCAAATGCCCGTCATGCTAACTTCCGCATTGTTTTCCCAGTACATTCCACTGGTTTTACAGAGCCTACATGGCGCACATTCCCAGCCCAAGCAGATATAGATGGCGTTTGGGAATTTAACGAATGGACAGGCCAAGGCTTGATTATCACAGGCTTTACAGGCAGCGGCGCAGGGGCAGTTGTGCCTGCAAGCATTGGCGGAAGGCCCGTTAGATACATTGGCGCAAACGCCTTCTCCAATAATAGTGAACTGCGTGAAATTTCCTTCCCAGCCAGTGTAGTTTTCGTATCCGACAACGCAATAAATAATGTGCCAAACCTGGAAGTTTTGCACCTACGCCATACAAACGCCAGTGTTTTCACCTACTTCCCACCTGCGGCAATCACCAACGTTCATGCCGATTTCCGCATCTACTTCCCTGCCGATAGCGAAGGTTTCTCTTCCCCTATCTGGAACACATTTAGCGCGTACCCGCAACGCTGGCTGTACACAATCGCTGGCGGCAACGTTACAATCACAGGCTTTATGGGCGACGAGGAAGTTGTAATTATCCCAAGCACCATCCAGGGCTTCCCAGTGCGTACTATCGCACGAGAAACATTTACAAACAACGCAAATATCACATCCATTATAGTGCCACAAACAGTCACCAGAATAGAACAATACGCGGTATTTAACTGCCGCAACCTTGTTTCCGTAGTGCTAGAGCATATGAACGCTGGCTACATTACCTACTTTGCGGCCTATGCCTTCGTGGGCGTGGCGTCCAACTTTAGAATAATGTTCCCACCAGATGCGGCGGGCTTTACCACCCCTGCATGGCGCGGCTACTTTGCAGAGCCAAGAACAGGCGAACTAACCCTTATCTACGGCAATTTCGAATACACAATTCGCCGCGTAACTCTACCTGGCACAGGCAATATTTCCCGGGACGAAATTGTAATTACACGCTACCTTGGCACAACCGCCAACATTACAATACCTACCGCAATTACAGGCATACCCGTTGCTGGCCTTGGGGATGCTGTGTTCTTCCAAAACCAATTTGTTACGCAAGTTACTTTGCCTGCAACACTGCGCACCATTGGCACAAACACATTTGCAGGGGCAAACAATATTACAGCAATAAATATCCCTGCCGCTGTAACAGAAATTGGCGCAAGCGCGTTTATGGGCGCAACAAGCCTGGCTCGCGCACATTTTAACCATGCAGACGGCGCAACCGTTACCTTTGGCAGCAACACATTTAGCAATGTGGCAGAGAATTTCCGTATCACATTCCCAGGCGGCGCAGTTGGGTTTGGTACACCAACATGGCGCGGCCACCCCGCCAGCGCATATGGTCAATTGCCGCAACAACCTGGAAACCAGCAACCTGGTAATCAGCAGCCTGGCAACCAACAGCCCGGCGGCAACCAACAATCTGGCAATCAGCAGCCTCAACAGCCACGTTCTTTCCCTGTAAGAACCACTGACACCTTCCCAGGTGTAACAGGCCCGCCAATAATCTTCCGCGATGGCGTTGGATATGTATCACTTCGCGCCTTTGCAATTTTGATTGAATCCGACCCTGCAACAGAAATTTTGTTTAACTCGCCACAGGCTGGCTGGGCTACCGTATTCGGTACGCACACCGACGGGCGCAGGGTAGGCATTGCAGTAACAAGCAACGACCCTAGAGTTTCTGTAACATTTAACGGCGTTGCCCACAGCGAGTTTGACCTTGCAACATGGGCAGGCCCGCTATCTGGCCGTAGCAGAGGCCAGCTGCGCACACGCAACGAAGGCGGTAACATTTTCTTGCCATTCCGTGCCGTATCAAACATCTTTGGTTATGATGTTAGTATGGTTGATAGTAATACTGTGCAGTTCTCCTCCTTGCCTGCGCAGTAGGATTGTGAAATAAAGAAGCCGAGCCCCGGATGTTTGGGGCTCGGCTTTTTTGTGTCAAATTATTTATATTATGCTATAGAAACATTGCCATATAAAGCGGGAGACTTTCAATCTTGCCTTTGCTGCCGATATTCTTTGCAGATAACTTTATTCCTCTTTCAACACCATAATGGCCGACTAATGTGTTAAGGGATTTTGATTTCGTATTGTCTGCCGACTTTACTTCAACACCTACAGCTTGACTATTAAGTCGGATGAAAAAGTCTATTTCAAGTCGGTTGTTTTTTTCATAATAGTATAGCTTTTTGCCAGACTTTGTAAATATATCGGCAATAATATTTTCAAATATAGCACCCTTATATATTCCTATGTTTCCATCAATAATGTCTTTTGCTGTGCCCTCATCAAGCATAGCAATTAGCAAGCCTGTGTCCCGCATATACACCTTAAACTCGCTACTAACGCTGTTTCCCTCAAGAGGCAATTCGGGTAACTCAAGGTTGTTGCAAAAGTTAATCATTCCCGCATCGAATAACCAATCTAAGCTACCACCATATTTCCGAGAACTACCGCCCTTTTCAACAATGCTGTACTGAAATTTTTTATAGTCCTTCGACAAGTGCTTAGGAATAGACCGAAAACATGCTTTTGCCTTGGCCTTTTGGTTTTCCTCGGCGTATTTTGCAATATCGTCTTCGTAATCACTAATGATATTTCTTTGCAGGCGCAAGACATTTGCAAAATTATGAGTATTAACAAATTCCTGCACAACCGCCGGCATTCCACCAATAACAATATATTCTCTAAACAATTCCATCATTTTATCGTGCATAACCGTTGGAACAGGAGTTTTGGTATCGTAGTATTCTTTAATATCGGCAATTGATTTTGGGGTAATGCCGCTGGCCCATAAAAATTCCTCAAAATCGATTGAGTGCATTTCAAGATAGTCCACTTGCCCCACAGGGTAGGAGCGAACTTCTTTGTATTTAATGCCTAACATAGAGCCAGATGCTATCACATCAAAACGTCCATCTAGTGTGAGAAATTTTAGTGCTGTTCTTGCATTCGGACATTCTTGAATTTCGTCAAGAAAAATTACTGTTTCTCCCGGCACAAGTTCGGCATTAGGGATAACGAGAGAGATTTTCTTAATCAAGGTTTCTACATCCAAATTACCATCAAAAATACTTTGGTATTCAGGCGTTTTATCAAAGTTCATATAAACATAGTGTTTGTAATTGTCTTTAGCAAACTTTTCGATTGTCGTCGTTTTTCCTACCTGCCTTGCGCCTTTTACTAGCAGGCATTTTCTGCTTGTTGTGTTTTTCCATTCTGCAAGCTGAGTGCTGAGTTTTCTTGTAAGCATATCGACACCATCCTTTCATACTAATTCCATTCTATCATGAAAACAGGATAGTGCCAATAATGATAGCATAATTTATGCGCAAAAATTTAGCTGTGCCGCATATTATATGCGCGAATGATTGTAATCGTACACCAAGAATTTTGTCATATCAAGGAGATTGACCTTCCTTTTTATTAAGGCTCAATTAACCAAAGCGCCACTCTATTATGCAACTGCTGCGCGACATCCCTTGCGCCCATAAAGTCGTCTGGTGCGCGCAAAAAGGTGTCCAACAAATCTGAAAACAAGCCTGATGGCAGGAAGAATGGAGAAGTCACGGGCATTTCGTTGTATCCTGCAAGCCTGCTTATTGCCATTTCGATATTGTCCATACGCTCGTCCTCTGTGTCAAATCTCGGGCGGCGGGGACACCAGTAAAATGGGTTGTCGCGACGTGTACTAAATTCAAATATATGCCACATATGGTCGGCAAAATAGTCTCGATTTATTGGTGTTGCCAACGTGTTTGCTCTGTGCCACGGGTTACGCTCGTCTGGCAGTTGAGTAGTTATGAATGCCGTGAGCAAATGCCGCAAAAACTCCCACGCCACAGCTCCATCTGCCGAGGCGGTAATTAGTGGCACGGCCAAATGCCCCGCACCCCAATAAAATGGGATATCGCCGCTAACACCTGAAGCATACATCGGATGCGCTTGTCTAAGCCGCCCATGTTCATCCGTAACTGGAATATGATAAATAAAATATGGGTTAGAGTTTGGAAATAACGCGTTTATTGGCAACAGCACATGGTTTTCGATACGGAAAACATACCGAGATGTTTCCATTGAAAGGGTTACCATAGTTGCCGTAGGCCTTACAGCAGATAAATAGCGGCCACGTTCTCGAAAGTCAAACAAGCCGCGTCCGTAGAAAACTCGCCGCCAGTTCTCTAGCAGTGCAATAAATTCATCATCCATGATAGTTGAAATTCTGTTCTCAAAATCAACAAACCCGTTCAACGACTGGGCTATAATATGAAAGGGCGAGAAAAATTCCAGATTATTGAAAATTGCCAGATGCCCATAGTCCTCATAGTAGTGCTCTTGCAGCTCGAGATAAAGTTGTAATAGCTGGTGCATGGAAATGAAGTCATAGGCGTTAAACTGGTCAATTATAGACTGGGGCAGAGTAGCATTTATACCTACATAATCAAAACCGAATGTTACTGGCAACGCGTGAAGTTTGCCATCCACTTCCCAGGCGTCTAATATATTTGTGTAAAAGTCGTCCCGGTTAGTGTAAGGGCAGTTGTTTATTAGCTCCCAAATATCAGCAAATGCGCCAGAACCAAGGAAGCGGTGTAGAGAAATTGTATCACTCCACGGGGCATGATCAAGCATGATTATATCTGGTGCTTGCCCTGCCATAATTAGCACTTGCAGGCGATGCAATGCGCTGTCTCTATCATTTCGGCCATACGACGATATATCTAAACTAAACTCCCTACCCTGCTCTGCCCATTCTCTTGCCATTGTGTATTCGGCCTCGTGTATTGCAAAGTGTGCCCAAGTGTACATACCACTTGTAAACACGGTTAGCTCATGGGACGTGGTGTGGGATGTATTGATTGTTTCATTGGTCTGTGAAGTTCTTCCACAAGCGGTTAGTAAAAAAATAGGATTAACAAAAGTATTCCTGCATATTGTCGGCTATGAGTCATAGGAAAATCCCTCTTTCATAGAAAAATGTGGCGTCCGAGACTGCAATCTACAAATACCTTACCCCAACAGCTTTATCGGTGGATGATATGGGAAACACATCATCTGCCATACATACAACGCAACCTTCGCCCCGCTTCATATCGGGGATTTTGTCAAGTTGCTTAAACGCGGTTATGTCGCCCTTATCGCAAGTTATATGCTTCTTCATTTCAATGGGGTGAAGGGTGTCGCCTCGCTTAATTACCAGGTCAATTTCGTTGCCGTCCTTGTCGCGGTAGAAGAAGAAATTCATATTTGGTGTTACGCCATTTTTGTTTGCCCATGATTTTATTATTTCGCCCATGACGAATGTTTCAAAAAATGCACCTGACATTGCGTCATTTTGCAACACTTGCGCATTGTCCCACCCGATTAGGTAGCTTGCAAGCCCTGTGTCAAGGAAATATATTTTGGGCGTTTTTATCAATCTTTTCATAACATTGTTGTGGTATGGCTTTAGCGCGAATACAATATTTGACGCAATCAAAACAGAAAGCCATTTTTCTGCCGTTTGCTTGCTAATACCTGTGTCTTTTGCTACGTCGGCAATATTTAGCAACTGACCAGTTCGCGCCGCAATTGCCACCATGAATTTTTCAAATTGCAACAGATTGCCGACCTAAGCTATTTTTGATACGTCTCGATCCAGGTATGTCCGCATATAGCTTGAGTAGAAGCGTTGCCAGTACCCAGTAGAAACCAGTTGTGTGGCACGAAGGCTCTCCGTTACAATTTCAGGGAAAAAGCCGCGCCAAATATTGTCCCAGATTTCATTATATTTTATTGGCTGTGGCTTGCGTTGCGCAAGAAACTCTTGTGCAGGCATAAACTCGCCGCGAAAATCGTCGCCCAGAACTTCGCGAAGGGATAGCCCGTACAAGTCTATCAAGTTTATTCGGCCTGCCAAACTTTCGGTAACCTTAGACATCATTTCATACCGCTGCGAACCAGAAAGCAAGAACGCGCCTTTTTCGCCTGTCTTGTCTATGTGAATTTTGATGTATGGAAACAGTGATGGTGCGTATTGGATTTCGTCAACAAAAACAGGCTGCTCGAACTGTGCAAAGAACTCTTCCGGCTGTTCCAGTGCAAGGCGGCGTAGTCTAGTTTCGTCTAGTGTTAGTTCTTTGTGGCTGGTGAATAAATTTCTGAGAACTGTGGACTTTCCTACTTGCCTTGCGCCTGTTACGCACAGCGCGCCTTTTTCGTTTATTGCTGATTTTTATGCTTCTTCTATGTGGCGGTTTAGGTACATGGCGGGGGTTTCCTTTCGGGTGATGTTTAGGTGTGGTTATATTGTAGCTGAAGTTTGGTGGGATTGCTATAGAAAAAACGGCATCAACTGGTAAGAGTTTCTTACCGATTGATGCCGTTTTTCGCTTTGAAGGTATAATTTAATACGTGAAGTATAAGTACACATTGTTACATCACACCTGCTTGATTTATTCCTCTTCTTTTGTCCCGTCAAATGCAACAGAAAACAATCGCTTATAAAAAGCAATAAACAATATCACCAAAACACCAATATAAAACACACCAAACAATATAGGAAGCAAGAGCGGATCGCGATGTACGCTAAAACTCTCCAGCCAACTTGATATTTTGTTTGCAAATAAGCTAGTTGCTATAGTCACAATAACACCGTAAAACAACCCTGTCCATATCCATTGTGTTATTTCTTTCTCCCATTTTGCCCGATATATGTCCCCCTGCTCTAACTCAATTTGCTTTATCAGCTGATCGCGTCGGGTCTCTTCCCAATCACTTCTTGCTTGTGCATATTGTTTATTTTCGCCAGATTTGAGTTTTGCATTAAATTCAACATCAAGTTCTGCTCTGATAGTGGCGGTAATATTGTTCTCAATATCTTCTTTTATTTCAGGATAGCGCAATCGCTCCCACTCTTGTATATAATCTTGTATAAATTGGCTATTTGAACCTTGGATATGCGAAACAATTTCGTCTTTCATTTTTTCTTCCCATTCACGACGCATTTCAGTAATGTATATATTGGACAACTCATCTATATAGTCAGGCTTAATATTTTCTGCTTCAAAGCCCTTTGCCAATATCTTTTTTATTTTTTTTTCGTGTGGGTCAATAATGCTCTCATCCATCGCCACTACCACCTTCAAGTTTACGATATGCTTCTAATACTCCAGTACTATGTTTTTTTGTCAGATTTTCAGAAGTAAACTTGTCATAAATTGATCCTATCAATTGAGTTGTTTTATCTGAAATTGATGCTTTCAGCAAATATTCTGAAACACTTTGCACTATAATTGCATTAGGTGATTTTTTTCTGCTTTCGGACAAATACGCTTGCAGTGCTTCACGCACTGGCGTTTTATCAGTATCCGAAAACAAGTCAATCAAATCCGACAACTCTGCAATTAACGCTCGGAGGTGCTGAGTCTCCGTTTGTGCTCCATGAGGGCGATGGATAGCATACAAATTTGCCGTTTCAGCTAGCGTTACAAAGATTTCACCTTTATCCAGCAAATAATCAACGCCATTATCCAAATGTGAATCTATTCTGGTGGATAATGCAAACAAATCCTCCTCCTGTATATCGCTTATGCGATCCTGTATCTCATTAGGAATGATGAGTCTGTATAGGAGTTCATAGCGCAGATTTTCATATGAATTCAAGATCCTGCAAACCGTATTTCTTAATTCCGCAAGAAATGCTGTTCGATCTCGTCCTTGTACTTGTATTTTTATAGTGCGAGAGTTTTCTGTTATCAGCGCAATGGCGTCACCATTACAGTAGTTGAGACAAGCACCTTTTCGCCACAACATACATGGATCGGTAATTTCATAATTTCTTAATACAATTATGCGTGAAGCTACATTAGGAGGCAATGCGGTTTTCACTTCAAATATCATGGTTAGCTGATCATTTGAATCAAAACGGGGAATTACATCAGGTGCATCAAAAGGCAGGAGAAGCGGAATAAAAACTCTATCTTCGTTTTTATGTGTAAAAAATGCTAATTCATATTCTTTCATTAGTTTATACAAAAAACGTATTTTATCGGTTGGATATCTGCGCTTATCTTCATCGGTATTAAAGACAAGTTTTCCGTCGTCAATTGAAAGCATATACTTTTTTTTACTAATACCCCAATTTATAACTCTATATATACCTTGAACAATCCAATCTGGATTTAATATCAAATGATTAAAATCTCGCATTTCATATGAGTCATATTGGATACAAATCCCCAAGACCTTCAAGTCTTGAAGCAATACATCATACTCTTCTTCGTAATAGGGATTATACTGTTTTGTAATAGTGTAGAACTCTTCTTGAGTTATATAATCAACATCTCGTACGTGAAATAGATAGCGCAAATGATTCTTGATATCATATATTTCAGGCGGTATCTTATTTTTATTCCATGAAAGATTATTTTTTATGGTCTCCTTAACAATATCCTTAAACAAAGATAATTTATCTTTGTTCATAGCACCTAAATCGACTTCATAAAAATCGACGATATTTGGGTATTCGTTTTTTAGTGCTTTTCGCTCTATCTGTGGTATGTGTTTATCCCTTATATTTATTAAGAAAAATACTGGTGATTTTCCACCATACATTTTTACTTGCTCCAGCCAATATTCGGGTCGATTACTGTGCTCTGTTCTTCCATTATACACATAAATATATATTGCATCAGAAGACATGAAGCATCTATGCACTGCATGTGTTATGGTGTGCCCTGCAAAATCCCAAAGGTGCGCAGAAATATCATTATTTGAATTAGTTTCATCTAATATCTTCCACAATGAAATCTCAACGCCCTCTGTGCTTTCATATTCCTGAGGCAACTGGGCATCAAGGTCATGGAGTTTTTTACAAAGACTGGTCTTTCCTGCGCCTTTTTCGCCAAGGATAAAAATTCTTGCTTCATTCAAATGCTCTACATCTTCGATATTGTCAACATAACGCCCCATTACCGACAGTCCAAGTTGCCGAACTTCCTTGGGAGCATTGAGCCTTTTGAGCAATTCATCTATGTCAATATGAAACTTGTTCTTGTAAAGTCTTTCGAGCCAATCTGCCCAGTATCTACTTCCAATATCCTCTAATTCATCAAGAAATTTGTACCAAGCATCTCCGTACATTGTAACATCCGTATTAAAAGAATTATGCTGTTTCAATTTTATTGCATCTAAATCATCCAGTAAGACCTCTTCAAAGACACCGCTCCTACTATAATATCCAGCAGCGCGGATAGTCATGCTTGCAGCATTAGCAGCAGCACCACGAGCATCATAGCGAAGACGTACGGAAGCACACTTCGTTGCATATATTGCACTACAAACCGACCTAATCGCCAGCCCAATACACGTCTCTTCGTGCTTTCCTAATTCCCCAAATATCTTCATGATTGCGAGGCTATGATTTACATCTTTATATGACTGATTTGATACTCCGGCTATTGATAATCCCGCAATGTCATCCTTCCCTGAAAAACTAAACAACGCGGATATATCAATAGCTGTAAATATATTCAGTAAATCGTGATTTATTGTTTCTGTAGGCCAATATGAAGAAAGTTTTTCAGCACTTAAAAAAGGTAGTGCCCTAATTGCACAAATCCATGCAAACTGAGAATATTGCTCTAAATCTAGTTTACTGCCTGTAAGGATCTCTTTGAAACGTTCGGTAATACTATTTTTGCGTACTAATTTATCAAATGATTTTTCCATTTATTTCGCTCCTGTTAAACTGTGCAACTTCACACGATATGTCTCTGTAACATACATTTCACAATATACGGGCTAACTCCACATAGTACTAGATGAAATTATTTCATTATATTTGTTCTCAGCAAAACGATCGGTCATAGACGCAATATAATCTGCAACAATTCGCGCTTTAGCGATATGCCGGCACAGCTCATAATATTTTTCTGAATCTGCCCGCATCAGAATATCGCGCAACGTCTTGCCTTCAATGTTCTTATCATTCTTCGCAGAAATAACCGAACTATGCTCTTCTAAAAAGCGGGCTTCCACAGGATAATTATTATCAAATGAAAGTTTTCCTAGAGAATGCAATTCTCGAATATATTGAACAACAAGTAGACGAGTATCGGAATCACTTGTTATTCTATCGCCAAGAAATCCAGTTAATTTTTGCGAATAAGAATCTATAGCTTGTTTTGATGCTGGGGGAAGCATATCTTCATTTTTCATGTAGAAGGTGAAAAGTTTCGTTATAACTTTGTGCGCCTTAATCTTCATTACGCGAACCTTGTTACTTTCAATATAATACTTAAAAATGAAATCCGTAACTCTGTTGAGTGCAATTGTTGAAGATTCGTCGATACCGATAAACATCTCTTTCTGCATAGCTTCACGAAACATTCGCTTCAAGTCTTTTAATTCCACGGTGTTGCCATTTCGTTTAATACATTCTTGTTTACGCACTCTATCGCGCAAATCAGAGAGGGATAGTTTTCTTGTGCCACTCTGATTATCTGCATTATCAAAAACAAGGTCATCATGCTCTTTTGTAAAAGATATTCTTCCTTTACGTCTAATATCATTTTCGTCTAGTGAATCACGGCTAAGTTTTATACGACTTGCTTCAAGCAGGTTTGATTGTAGTGCTTGAACAATACATCTATGGTCAATTTCAACAAGATAACGCCCCAGAACCCATAATACATCGTCTGTTTTTTTGTATGGACGTGGATATGTTTTTGTTAAGTATATCATGTCATGTGTAATTGTAAAAAAGTCGAGAACTAGCTTGTAGTCGTCTTTTGTGAAGTATTTCAATTTGAATTTGTTTTTTTCAATCTTTTTCACGCATAAAGAAAGTTGATAAATAAATGTTGCGAGAGGAGATATGTTGGAATTTTCTTTGATGAATTTAAATAGTGTTTTATTAACCTTGTTATGATTTTTAACTCTGCCGACCTCTTTAACTATTTTTTCGGAGACTTCGAAAGCCTCAAATATGCGAGGTGATGTACCTATAAGTGAAGGATCCGATTGTGATTGCATTTCCTCACGCAACATCAACTTTCGACGCAGAGCATCCATGTGATAACGCATCAAACGTATAAGATCAACTTCACTATTAACTTCAAAAATTTGCTCCTTGTTTTGTCCATTATGGGCGTGAGCAATATGTCTAATTTGATGCATTCGCTTGAAAATATGTTCAACTTCTCTAACGCGACTCTCAAGTAAGCCACTTTTAGCCAGTTCGTCCCAATCGTGCCCCGCATACGCAATTTTGTCAGCCCAGTACACTATTTGCGATTCTAGCCCGCCAATTGCTAGGCCATATTTACGGTCGTCACTAGTATAATCTGATTCATCAACGCCACTCGTATCGTTCTCTTCGTTAGATTCGCTTGCATCACGTTCTGTTTTTCGTGTATTAAATGCACTTCGCCAATCATTATATTGCAACCTCCACCCAGCTTGTCTTATATCATGAAATAAAATATCTGTGTCATGTTTCAATATACCCTCTATAACAGGTCTTGAAATACACAATCCATTTATACCAAAATGCTCATGTACCGTTGCATGATGTGCCAGCAAGCCTACTACTTTTACACTTTGGAGCGAATGCAAAAATCTGCCCGCCCAAGCATCTCTTAAGCAATTATTTAAGGCTTCTTCTCCACTATGCCCAAAAGGCACATGACCGAGATCATGCCCTAAAGACATCGTTTCCGCTAATTCCCAATTGCATTCCAATTGTTTGGCAATTACTTTGGCAATTCCAGACACTTCGAGTGAGTGTGCCATTCTTGTCCGTTGGTCGTCAGATACGTTATTAAACATAACCTGTGCTTTATATTGCAAGTGGCGAAAAAACTTTGAAGAAATAATGCGGTCAGTTTCACGTTGGTATGGTTGCCTTAAGCTACCGTGTAATTGAAAAAATAGCATAATAAATACTGCGCAATTGCGCATATTTACAAATTCGATGACTTGATTTATCGTGTCTCGTTCCGCAGGTTCAAGCGTTTCCCAAATTATTTCACAATCCATTTGCTTACGTAAATGTTTAGTGATTTTGCGTATCAATTCAGTTAGATACTTTTCTTTACACCTCTTTTCACTTCCCTCTAACATGTCCAATATTTTTACGCTATCCAAATCCCCCTGCTTGATAAATAAGTGCAGTTTCGCCTCTACATTCAAATTAGTGCTATCACCTTTGAATGGGAATATTAGGGATAAGCGGCCATACTCCTTCCCCTCCTTGAATGGCATTTCAGAGTTCCATAAAAAATCTTCCAAGTATTTAATTTCGTTCTTTTCAATGGACGAGTGATCGCGCAAGTACGTCAACACATTAACTAGGCGGTTAATTGTAACATTAGGGTTTTCTCTATTCAGACCCCAGGAATGCACACAAACACGAATCAAACAATAGAGTACTGTAATTTTCCTAAACTCATCACACTTTCTCACAAGTAAATTATTTCCTTTGTGCCCATGTGGTTTTATGAGGGGCATTTGATGACTTGCTTCGCGATGTTTTATTTGTAGTTGTTTTATTTTGCTATCATATCAACTTTAATCTGAGCAATTTTAGCAAAGCGCGCCACTAAGAGTTCAACGCTCGTGTACGAAGCTATGAAGTTCTCAATTTTTACACATACCTCACGAACGTCAAAGTCTGGGTTCTTCATATCAGCAAGCATACGGCCGGCTGCATAGATTCTTTGTGCAATTTGGTCATATTTCCAAAAATGCTCTTTTATTTCTTTTGCAAGTACAAGCCGCTCATCATTGCTTTTATTTGGCATATCATATGATTTTTTCTTACACTTTACATCATGAAGTCGTTTTAACAATCGTTCTACATATTTTTTATGAGATTGCTCTATTTTGCCTTTAATATCCTTTTTGCAAATATCAAAAAAATGCTCCGTATCAGCAATCAATTTGTCTAAATTTTGATTAAGTTCAGAAAGACCACTAAATAGAACCAGCGATTTGTCATGTTCATACGCAGTGCTATCTTCAATCTGTAATAAAATTCGTTCGGCTTCGCTATAAATACCCTCAACTTCACACACTGTACATGGGGTACATGATTTCTTAATATTTGCCATACAAAACATCCTTCCGTACTTTTATTGGGTTGAAGCAACATTAGATTTGCAATACACTAATACTACCCTCGCAATGAAAATAATTACTGAAGATAAAGCCATCCCGAAATACCTCACACCACTCTTGACAATCCTGATTGAATTTGACAAAACACAACAATAATTATCAAAACACATTCCCGTCCAACAACCGTAGAGACGCAGGCCGTTACATAACCCGCCCGAAAATCGCAAAAAATGATATAATATTATCATCATCTCCAAGGATGGTGTATGCATGAGATATATTCAAGGAACAGAGAGAAAGCAACTAACCTAGTGGTCGCTAAGTAGACCTAGTCCTGTAAGAAAACATGGCCAGTGTAATCAACAAATTCATAGATATCTGCGATTTAGCCCAAGAAGGTTTTGATTATTACAGTCATGGTCTTACCCACTTTCCTTGTCGAGTACAATCGGAATGTGTCAAATTATATAGCACCATAACCATAATATGAAGTGCTAAAATCGAATCAAATTTGATTCGATTTTAGCACTTCATTATTACAGCGATTTCGTATACTATGTACACAAATAAAACTAAGGAGAATAAACATGAAAAAAATGTTGGCAAGTTTGTTGTGTTTATTGGTTGTGGTAACACTTTCTGTAACCATAGTACACGCACATAGCGGAAGTGAAGAACCAGAAAACAACTACGTGGTTTTTCAACCGGCAACAGACGATCAAAGGCCACCGCCAGATATTGGGCTGTTTCCGCCTAAACCAATAAGGTAGGACAGTAACAAAGCTACCATGTTCAAGCATTGAAAATGTTAAAACGCCATCATTCCTGGTTATGCCAGGAATGATGGCGCTTAGTTGCCAAACTTGGGCTAGAATGCCTCGTTAAAATCTACCCCGCATTGTTTATATGCAAATAGGTGAACACTATCCTTGTTTTTTTCTTGGCCATGGCTTTCATACATTGCAAGGCCATAGTAGGCAAGTGCAAGGTATGGCAAGCAATCTTCTCCTTCATGCATAACACATATATATGCACGGTTGCCAGCAAGTTCCGGCAAATTATGCATCCTATTATTAGCACTCTCGAAGTCTATCGTTTGATTGGATATATCAATCGCCTTATCCCAGTATTTTAGTCCTATTAGACAAGCTATATAATTATGTGCAACTGCGCTATATAACATTGCCTTAATGCCATCATCATTATACTGTGTACACTGCCGCTCGTATAATTGAGAAAAAATTTTATACGCCTGTTCAAGCTCGTGATTCATCATATAATAATTACCTAGTTGGTTTACCAGCAAGGCTTCATAATATGTTAACTGTCGTCTGGATATGTCTGCCTCGTTAAAGTCCGGCCATGTCACAGCCAGTGCGCTGTGTAACATTTGGGAATATGTCTTGTCATAACCATTTCTACCCTGATATATTGTCGCCTTTGCAGAAAGTATAAACTGCAAATTGGCATATGCTTTATAACTCCCCAATGCCTCTAACTCGCTTAATATCCTTTCAGCTTCCGCAAATTGCTGCGTTGTTAGTAGCTGTAATACTTCATCGCGTTTTTTCCTTGTTTCATAGGCCTCATCTGACAAAAACACGTTGCAATACGGGTCTATACCATATCCTAACCGTTGCAGTATGGGTTCGAGAAAATATAACTGCACATTGCTGATTTGATTGTTTTCAAATTTGCTTAATGTACCAGGTGGGCACAAACCCTCCGCAAGTTGGCGCAAGGTCATCTCTAACTCATTACGCAGGGTCTGAACCATTTCATTAAGGGTCGCGCATCCCACGCCCTCCCGCAATTGCAGGGTAGGCAAAGTACTTGCGCCCGTACCCATCTCCAGTTTCTCCGCGCCCCATGTCTCAATTACATAATCAAAATCCACAATTGCACTGGCCAGCACATTTTTTGCCTGGTCTTTTCTTTTTAGTAAAAGGCTGCCGAAATAGGCCTGCAGCAATAGGTATTTCCACTCTGGTTCGCTGCCTTTGCTTTCTTTTAGCACCAATGCTTTTGTATAGCAAAGATCTGGCAGAAACCCGCCGCGGCGGCGCATTATTGAAATGTGGTGGCCCATGTCGCAAGTTTCTATTGCGCGCCCATACTGCTTATCCTGCAAATAGTAGTTGGCCAAGTCATGCAACATATGAATAAGTATGTTGCTGCTTTCATGTTCATCGAGATGGGTTTGCAGGTCACGGGTTGCAAATTCTAACAGCGAAATAGCGGTTTGCGCATCGTTCATACGGGCACGGGTGTTGGCTAGGGCTTGCAATAGGCGCGGTTCTTCGTATAAAAGGGTGCTGTCGCCCAGGCTGTGTTCGTGAAATTTTTGCCATGTAATTTGCAACGCTTCATATACTATAGGGATTATATCTTCCGGCGGCTGATGTGTTAGATTCATAACTCGTACATCTTGACACAACAAAAATTGTCGGTTTACACCAGATTCAAAACCTGGGCGGGTGCGCAATTGATCCAGGGCTGCTTTTGCTTCGGCTACCAGGCCTACATCCAGCGAGCGTAGTATATAGGTACGCATCTCATACACTTCCAGGGGCTGGTTTTCCAACCACGTACATAAAAAATCGTCATGGGGCAGTATGGTAAATTTGCGCAATCGCTCCCGCGCTTTGGGCGAGGGCACGTGCTTGCCGGTCATCCTCCGGTGGGTGAACGGCAACTCGGCCATGTCTTGGCTAAACTCTGCATCTGCAAACTTGGTCATGTCAAGCCGCCTTCTGCTTTCGAGTAGAACTTTGCTAGAACTATAAATTGGCATATGTATATCCCCTCTCCGACTGACTGATGTGCTTCTAATTGTACATCAAGTATTTTGTCATTTCAAGGGGGTTTTTGCTATATTCTCACATACACTAGCGGGATTTCTTCTGGCTTTTCCTGTGTAATTTTAATAGAAGATAAAAACTTATCTTCTGCATCTTGTACACTTGCTGGGTTGTTTGTATAAATTGTAGCTATAACCTGGCCTTTTTCAACAGACACGCCCAATTTTACGGATAGCATTATCCCAGCCCCGTAGTCGATTTTATCATCGGCAGTTTGGCGGCCCGCGCCCAATAGCAATGCGGCAATGCCCACACCCTCTGTATCAAAAGCGGTTACATAGCCTGCTTGCGGGGCATACACATTTTTGACTACTGCAGTAGTAGGAAACTTGTCTGGGTTTGTTATATATGAAGCATCTCCTCCTTGGGCGGCTACCATTTCTGCAAATTTGTGCAAAGCCTGGCCGTTTTTAAGAACTTCTTCCACCTGTGCGCGGCAGGTCGCGTGGTCGGTTTCGTACACTATATGCAACATTTCCGTAGCTAGCGCAACGGAAACCTCAAGCAAATCCCTTGGCGCGTTTTCGCAGTTGTTTAAAACTTGGACAACTTCCTGTATTTCCAGTGCATTACCAATGGCGCAACCCAGGGGTTGGGACATATCGGTGATTAACGCCGCTGTTTTACGGCCACAGCCTTTGCCTATTTTCACCATGGTTTCGGCCAGGGCAGTTGCGCTTGGTAGGTCTTTCATAAACGCTCCGTTGCCTGTTTTTACATCTAGCAGGATATGTTCCGCCCCGGCGGCAATTTTTTTACTCATTATACTTGCTGCAATAAGGGGGATGCTGTCTACCGTGGCGGTAACATCGCGCAGGGCGTATATTTTTTTGTCTGCCGGGGCCATGTTGCCCGATTGGCCAGTTACGCAAATGCCATGCTTTTTTACAATATCCAGGAAGGTATCTGTGGGCATTTCTGTATTAAAGCCCGGGATGGCTTCCAGTTTATCTACCGTACCGCCTGTGTGGCCTAGGCCGCGGCCGCTCATTTTTGCTACTGGTAGGCCAAGGGCAGCTATTATTGGGGCGACTATTAGAGTAGTCTTGTCTCCCACCCCGCCGGTGGAATGTTTGTCTATTGTGTTTTTGCCCAGGGCGGCGGCCAGGTTTAAAGTATCACCAGAGTTGGCCATGGCCATTGTTAGGGCAGTTGTTTCATCGGCGGTCATACCTTTTAGACAGATGGCCATTAGCAAGGCAGACATTTGATAATCGGGGATTTTTGCGGCGGTATAGCCTTCAATTAGCCAGTTAATTTCTTCCGTTGTAAGGGCTTCGCCCTGCTTCTTTTTAGTTATTAGCTCGTACATTGTCATGGTTTTACCCCCAAATCTGCTGGCCCAAAACTGTGGGGCAGCAACTCCGCAAATTTATGCACTCGGTAGTCATCCTCTGTTTTTGCCACAATAACTTCCATTTCGGCTGTGGCAAATTCATTTATAACCTGCCTGCACACGCCGCATGGGTAGCAGTAATTTGGCACAGCACTGTTCGCTGGTGAACCTGCCACGGCAATAGCTACAATTTCCCTCTCTCCTTCAGATACGGCTTTGAAAATGGCCGTGCGTTCAGCACAGTTCGTGGGTGTATATGCGGCGGATTCTATATTGCATCCAGTGTAAATTTTACCGGTTTTGGTTAGCACCGCCGCGCCCACTCTAAAGTTTGAATAGGGCGAGTAAGACATTTCCTTTGCCGCTATTGCAGCTGCCGCTAGTTTTTTCTGTTCTGTCATTTTATCAACTCCACACATAACTCGGCGTTCCGCTGGGCTAGCTCGCGCAGTCGGCTACCGGCTTCATATATCCTGGCCGAAATCTCGGCCTTGTTACCATGTATTTCTTTTGCCATTTCCACCAAGGTACTTTCGCTGGTGTCTTCCACCGGTACATACCACTCCTGGCCCATGGCCTCCATAAAGCCACGTATTTTAGAGTTGTACTCTAGCCCAATGGTGGGCACACCCCGCTCCATGGCGTAAATTAGCCCATGCAAACGCATACACAGCGCGAAGGAGCTAAGCCCAAGTACCGCCCGCGCCACTTCATACCCCTTGGGTGAAGTTTCCACAAAAACGGCAGGGTGTTTCATAAGCCCTATAACTTTTTTTGCAATATCGCAATCTTGCTCTGGCCGCATGGGCACGAACACCGCCTTGTAGCCATATGTTTCCACAACATGGTCGGCAAAGGCGGCCACTGTGGCCTCTAGCCCAGGCGGGTTATGCGCCCATGGCCGCAGCGCAATGCAGAAATATTCCCCGGTAATACCAAGTTCTTGCAAATGAGCCTCGCCCCCGTCTGTTAACGGCAGGGCAAAGGCCGCATCGGCAGTAACGTGGGTTTCTGGCTGGGTTATTCCTATTGCTTTTAGCACTTCTAGCGAGCCACCCTCGCGCAGAGTTATCAAATCCACCTTGTTTATCGAGCGGCGCACTCGCTCTATATTGCCGCGTCGGTTAACAGGTCCAATGCCCTTGGCATACAGCATATTTTTTACCCCAAGCCACCGCGCGGTATTTATTACCAGCAAATAATACAATAGAGACTGGGTACTGGTTTCATCCTGTATCAAGTTGCCGCCACCGGTTATCAGTAACCGCGCCTTGCGTAAACGGCGGAAAACCGATAACAAATTAAATCTATGCACAGCGTCTACGCCAAACTGGGCGCGGGTTTCCTTCGGTTTTGGCGAAAGAACTGTAAGGTTAAGGTCATCCCGTAGTGCGCGCAGGTTTTGCACGATGGATTTTAGCATAATATCGTCGCCGGAATTATTATAGCCATAATAACCGCTAATAACGATGTTTACGGGCTTGTCCGGCTCAAAAACCTTATCATATACTCGTATTGCATCGGTTGCCATCCGCTCCAAAGAGTAATTATCGCATACCAAGTTACGAGAAAATTCGCCTAGGGCTTTAAGCTCATCATCGGGCTTGTTCAGTAGTATTAACAGGTCGCGGCGCAACTTATCTGGTGTTGTTTCGCCACAGTTACGGCAGGTGAAGTTTGTGCCTACTGCAATAGTCACCGTTGTTTCATCCAATATGCCGATATAGCCTTGGTTACCTGCTAAAATTGCTGGTGTACCCGCACTCATGGCCTCTAGCGCACCACGGCTGGGGTTAATAAACACATCTGCCATGGCGCAAAATTTGTTAATATCCGTCCGCTGCCCTGTCATGTGTATGAATTTGCCATTTTCGCTTTTTTCATTTAATGCATCCACTTTCTCCTTAAGCGGAGCAAAATCAGGCCCGTCGCCCACTAGAATTATCTCTATATCGCGGTTGGTTGCTTCACGCACGCCCTCCGCAACTTCAACCAATGTATAGGCTGCACGGGCAGAAACACGGTTTAAATCCAAACGGCCAATGCACAAAATCTTAAAACTGTCATGTCGCAAACCAAACTCATCTACCAAAGCAGAAAAATCTACATCTGGGGAGAATTTTTGCGTATCAATGCCGTTAACGGTGGTGGAAATATTGCGCTCCTCCACCTTATAATTGGCCAGCAGATATTCTTTGATATCATTGGACACGGCCAGCACTTTGTCGCCCCAGTTGCTAAGCAGGTTAAATGGAAAAGCCACAGAAAAATCCAAGTGAGCACTTGTCACCAGCTTAAATTTAAGCCGCTTTTGTAACAGCCCGCAAATAAAGGCAGGAATACGCGCATGGGCGTGCACCAGAGTAAAATTGTTCTCCACAATTATTTTCTTCAACGCCCGATACGACGAAAACACGTTAATAAACTGTTTATTATGCAGCGGTACACGATGGTGCTGTATGCCGCAGTCTTCCAATTCCTTTACATACACGCCGCCGTTACTTACTACGTGTACATCCACGCCCATAAGTTTTAGGGTTTTGCTAAGCTCCAGTACATGAGTTTCCGCGCCGCCAATTTCCATTCCCATTAGCGTCATAAGCACTTTGTGTTGTTTTGCCATATATCCAAGCTCCATTCGCAAATCATTTGTTGATATTTACATTATGACATAGCCAAGTAAGGCTTGCAATGGGAATGTTTTGGCTATAGAATATAAGTATAAAAGCACACGCATTTATGCTTATCGTGCAAATAAAAGGTCTCAAAAAAGGAGCTTAAAATGAAAAACATCCCAACAGTAAAATTGGGTATTGTGGCCGTAAGCCGCGACTGTTTCCCAATCACCCTTTCTGCCTCGCGCAGAAGCAAAGTGGTGGAAGAGCTAAAAAAGCTAAACCTTCCTATTACCGAAATTAAAACAACAGTGGAAAATGAAAACCACGCAATGCAAACCCTAAAAGAACTGCAAGATGCTGGCTGTAACGCGCTGGTAGTGTACTTGGGCAACTTCGGGCCAGAAGGGCCAGAAACAATGCTTGCACAAAAATTCGGCGGGCCATGTATGTTTATTGCCGCAGCAGAAGAAACAACCGCAGGCCTAGCCAGCGACCGTGGCGACGCATATTGCGGTATGCTAAACGCATCCTACAACTTGGGCCTTCGCAAAATTCGGGCATACATACCCGAATATCCGGTGGGTACACCAGCAGAGGTTGCAAAAGAAATTGCACAGTTCTACCCAGTTGCCAAAATTGTTCTTGGCCTGGCCAAACTAAAAATCTTCTCATTTGGCCCGCGTCCGTTCGACTTTGTAGCCTGCAACGCACCTATCAAGCCACTGTATGACCTGGGTGTGGAAATTCAAGAAAACTCTGAACTAGACCTATTTGCCAGCTTTAACGCCAACGCTAACGACCCGCGTATAGACAAAGTTGTAGCTGATATGCAGGCAGAACTAGGCATAGGCAATAAGCACCCCGGCATTTTGCCAAAACTAGCCCAGTTAGAAATCACACTGGAAGACTGGGCAGAAAAAAACCTGGGCGCAAGCGAATATGTAGCATTCGCCAACAAATGCTGGCCCGCGTTCCAAACCCAGTTCGGCTGTGTGCCATGCTATGTAAACAGCCGCCTAACTGGCCGCGGCATCCCTGTTGCTTGCGAAACAGATATATACGGCGCATTAAGCGAATATATCCTTACCTGCGCAACCGACCTGCCACCAACACTCCTTGACATAAACAACACCGTACCACATGATATGTATGAGGCCAACAAGGCCGCACTTGCAGGCTACTCCCAAACCGATGTTTTCATGGGCTTCCACTGTGGCAACACCCCCATCTGCCACCTAGATGGCGCGGAAATGAAGTACCAACTTATAATGAAACGCCTGCTAGAGCCAGACTCCGACCCGGATATTACTCGCGGTACGTTAGAAGGTGTACTAAAGAGCGGCGATATAACTCTCTTCCGCCTACAATCTACAGCCGACTGCCAGCTAATCAGCTATATAGCCCAAGGCCAAACCATTAAAATGGATCCGAAATCCTTCGGCGGTATTGGCGTAATTGGCATTAGCGAAATGGCTCGCTTCTACAGGCATGTGCTAATTGCTAAACGCTACCCGCACCACGCTGGAATGGGCTACGGCCATGTAGGCAAGGCACTGTTTAGCGCACTAAAAATGCTGGGCGTGCAAGACGTAGCCTACAACCAACCAAAAAGCCTACCATATGTAGATGAAAACCCATTTGCGTAAGAAACAATTCGGAGGAACTTGCAATGCATAGATCATTGGAGAAGCTGGCAAAAAAAGTATGCACTGCCAACAAACGTTTACCAAAACTAGGCCTGGTAGCCCTAACATGGGGCAATGTAAGCGGCATAGACCGCAGCCACAGCCTTGTGGCTATAAAACCCAGTGGCGTGCCATATAAAAAACTAACTCCCGCAGATATCGTGTTTGTGAACCTTTGCGGCGAGGTAGTGCATGGCAAGCATAAACCCAGTTCCGACACCCCAACCCATATTGCACTGTACAAAGCCTTCGAAAATATTGGCGGAATAACACACACACACAGCACCTGGGCAACAATTTTTGCCCAGGCGGGCAAGGCCATACCTGCCTACGGAACAACCCACGCAGACTATTTTCACGGCCAAGTACCTTGCACCCGCGCACTTACACCAGAGGAAATTGCAGGGGAATACGAATTAGAAACTGCATATGTAATTGAAGAAGCCTTCGCCAACCTAGATCCACTGGCAATTCCAGCAGTGGTTGTAAAAAATCACGGCCCGTTTACCTGGGGCGAAACAGCGGATAAATCGGTAGAAAACGCCCTGGTACTTGAAGAAATTGCGAAAATGGCGTTCCGTACACAACTGCTAAACCCCAAAACGCCAGCCCTACCACAAGAGTTGCTGGATAAACATTATTACCGTAAACACGGCGCAAACGCGTACTACGGACAAAACTAACACATAAAAAAAGGACTAGTCGCAAATGCGACTGGTCCTTTTTCACTTATAAGCTAAAAAAATCGTCCAATAAACAGCCAATATGTGCCTAGCATTACTACGGTAACAATCAGTATAATTGGCAGTATCACCAAAAACGCTGCAAGAAAGATGGCCAGTAAGTCTCCCTTTTCAAGTTCGACAGGCTCTTCCCCTTCTCCGGTTTTAACAAAGTATTCGGGTAGTTCCTTCTTTTTACGTCTCCAAAACATGGCCATCCTCCTTTATAGCAAATTGCTTTATGGTGAAGTATTAAACTGTTACATAAAAATCGTCATACTTATGGCAGGCTGCAAAATGGCCTGGGCGTATCTCTTGGAAAGTAGGTTCAACTTCCTTGCACACGTCCATACAGTCGCGGCAACGGGTATTAAACTTGCAACCACGGGGCGGGTTAATTGGGCTTGGTATGTCGCCCTCAAGGATAATCATTTCCTTTTCGTCGGATACATCTGTTGTTGGTATGGCTGAAAGTAATGCCTCGGTATATGGGTGTAGTGGGCTGTCGAACATATCCTTAGCACTGGCCAACTCCACTATAACGCCCAAATACATAACGGCCACACGGTCGGAAATATATTTGATAACGCTCAAGTCATGAGAAATGAACATATAAGTGAGGTTGTGGCTCTCTTTCAAATTTTGCAACAAGTTGATAATTTGCGATTGGATAGATACGTCCAGCGCAGAAACGGCTTCGTCACACACCACAAATCTAGGTTTTACAGAAAGTGCGCGGGCTATACCAATACGCTGGCGTTGTCCGCCAGAAAATTGGTGAGGATAGCGGTGAATCATGTAAGGCGCAAGACCGCAGTCTTCCATTACCTTGGTTGCATATTCTTGGCTACGCTCGTCATTACCCCTAAAGTACTTGTGGGTAATAGGCCCTTCGGCAATAATTTGCCCAACTGTAAGGCGCGGGTTAAGGGACGAATACGGATCTTGGAAAATAAGCTGCAAATCCTTGCGCAGGTAGCGCATTTCGTCGTACTTTAGGCTAGCAAGGTCAATACCCTCGTCGCGATACGCTTCGTATTTTTGGAATTCTTCATTCCCTTTATACTTTTCGCGTATTTTGTCCAACTGGTCTTGGAAACCTTGGCGCACAGCTTTGCGTGCATCCATATCGGGGCCAGACATTTTTGCCATTTTGGCTTTTAATTGGTTCAGTTTTGCAGGCTTTGCACCCCGTGCGTTGTTGTCAATCTTGTACTGCATTTCATCAATTACCAGCTGCAAGTCTTCGATTTCGTCGTTTAAGGTACGGATTTTTATGGCTGAAGCATGGTATTTCATCAAAACTTCCATTATCTCTTTGTAGTTATCCGCAACGTAAAACCCGCCAACCAAGTGCACGATGGTCAAAAAGTTGGTGTTTGCCAGTTTTTTTGCTTCGCCACGCTCTGCGCGTTTGTTAAACAAAGGCCTGCGCTTACTCTCGTCTGGTTTTGCGGCATAGTCTGCCTTTAGCACTTGGTACTCTTCTTCCAATCGCTCGGCGCGAGCAATGTCGGCTTTGTTCTCACGACAGCGGCGTTCCAGGTTTTTGAAAATATCCAGCGCGTACTCTGGCATAATATCTTCGATGGAACGGCCATAGTAAATTGTTTCGCCGTCTGTTTGGCGGTACAACTGTAACAACGTACGCCCGAGTGTGGATTTGCCGCAGCCAGACTCGCCTACTATGCCAATGGTTTCGCCTTCAAAAATGTCTAGGTTAACGCCGTCGTTGGCCTTTAGCACCATTTTGCCACGTATGGGGAAATGCTGCTTTAGATTTCTTATACTAATTAGTGGTTTATTGTTTGTGTCCACGACGATCCTCCTCTACAGGGTAGAAACAACGGATACGTTGGTCCTCCATTACTTCAACAAGTTCCGGCTCTTCATTTTGGCAACGCTCTGTTGCATATGGGCAACGAGGCGCAAACTTACAGCCGACAGGCAAATCCAGTGGATGAGGCACAGAACCTATGATAGGCTCCAACCTTGCGCCATGGGGTGTATCCAAACGGGGGATGGATTTCAAAAGCCCTTCAGTATATGGATGAGAGTATCCATTCCCGGCAAAGATTGATTTTACAGGTGCTTGCTCTACAACCTGTCCACAGTACATAACGGCCACATCATCCGCCATTTCGTTTATAACGCCCAAGTCATGGGTGATAAACATAATAGCCGTACCTTTTTCACGCTTTAATTCGTTCATTAGGTGTAGAATTTGCGCTTGAATGGTTACGTCAAGGGCGGTTGTAGGCTCGTCTGCTATAAGCAGGTCGGGCTGGCAGGCCAATGCCATGGCAATCATAACACGCTGGCGCATACCACCCGAAAGCTGGAATGGATATTTCTTGGACACCTGCTCTGGGTCGGGGATACGCACGTCGGCAATCATTTTTACAGACTCTGCCCATGCTTCCTTTTTTGACATACCCCGGTGTACCATAAAACTTTCGCCAATTTGCCTGCGTATCTGAAAAACAGGGTTAAGGCTGGTCATTGGTTCTTGGAAAATTATCGAAATATCGTTACCACGTATTTTGTTCATTTCTGCTTTTGGAAGACCAACAAGCTCTTTACCCTTAAATTTAATCGAGCCGCTAACTACCTTGCCGTTTTCATCCAGCAAGCTAAGTATGCTCATGGCGGAAATAGACTTACCACTGCCACTCTCGCCCACCAAACCCAGGGTGCGACCCGGCATAACATTGTAACTTACACCATTTACAGCCTTGATTGTGCCACGCCTGGTTTCAAAAAAGGTATGCAAATCTTTTAGTTCCAATAAAGGTTCCATTATTTTTCCCTACCTTTCCAACTCTTTTGGGTCGATAGCTTCACGCAAGCCGTCGCCGATAAGATTTATACTAACAGCAGCAAGGGTTATTGCTATAGCCGGGAATACCCAGCGCCACCAGAAGTCGCGTATTACCGTTGACTGTGTAGCGGCAGAAAGCATATTGCCCCATGTTGGCGTAGGTTCGGTAACACCAAAACCGATAAAGCTAAGACCAGACTCTGTAAGCATACTACCAGCCAAGTTAAGTGCCAACCATACAGTTAGCACAGACATAATGTTGGGGAAGATATGCTTGAAAATAATGCGGTACTCATTTACACCAAGGGTACGTGCGGCCATAACATACTCCATTTCACGTACTTGGAAGATTTGGCCACGCACCATGCGCATGAGCCCTGGCCAGTTTAGCACCCCTAGTACCACCATTACTATTATTATTCGCATTAAGTCAGACACGTCGTTACCTAGTATGTGGATAAGGATAATGGCCAGCGGTATAAACGGGATAGAACTCCAAATTTCCGAAAAGCGCATTATTGCCCAGTCTACCCTGCCGCCAAAATAACCTGCAAAGCCACCAAGAATAAAACCGATAATGGCAGAAATAACTACAGCAATTACACCAACTGTCATAGTCAAACGACCACCGCTAATTGTACGGCGGAATACGCAACGGCCCAAACCGTCTGAACCAAATATAAAACCACGTAAACCCCATGTATGAATGTTGCCCTGGGCATCTATAGCATAGTTGTGGTGGAAACCTGCCGAAATACTAGCAATATTACGCAAGTTTGGTGAGGATGCTTGGCCATAGTAGTTGTTACCCCAACTAACTACAGTACCATCGTTAAGCAGTGCGGTAAAATGACCGCGTCCTGCTACTATGTCTGTAGCGCGGTTGCCAATTTCTTCGGGTACATTTGCAGCGTATTCAATTTCCGAACCCCATACAACAACACTGCCATCGTTTAGTACCGCGCCGCCATTACGGTCGGTAAGAGCAAGGGATGTAACACGGCCTTGAATTTCATCGGGTATGTTTTCAAATACATGTGCAGCAACATCTGGGTTACGCCCAAGGTGCTGTACATATCCACCCTCTAACAAAACAAGTACGCCAGTTGCGTTGGCGGCTACATATTCGGCATGGCCACGTAAGTTGCGCGGGAAAATGTTAGAACCTGTAGCCATACGGTTGCCCCACACATGTACATTACCATCATTAGTTACTACAATAGAGTAGTTTGTGCCAGCTACAACTTGCACGGCACTGCCCTGCACTGCGTTAGGTACATCTGGCAGGTTAAAGTTTGTGTTACCCCAGGTGAATACAAAACCATGGGCATTTAACGCCACAACATGGTTTTCACCAGCGTCTATTTGTACAATACGTCCCATGCCGCGGGGGTGGCTAAACGCCCGCTCGTCATAAGGGCCAGGAACATCATGTGCACCAAAAGCATCACCAGGTCCCCAGGTGTATACATCTCCATCATTGGAAATACCAACGCCAAAACCAGAGCCTGCCGCAATGCCGGCAGTATTTCCACGCAGTGCGCGGTCGTAGTTCATCATGCTACGGCCTGGCGGGCGGTGATGCATACTAGAGTCAAAAAACCTTAGGTCTAGCGGGAAGAAAATGGGCAAGATAAAACAAGCGAAAAATAGTGTCAAAAACACTACTAGCCCTATTTTAGTCAAGCGACGTTTGAAAAAGTTACGTGCAATTGTCTTGGTTGGACTTTGCACTATCTCTTCTTCATATATTGAGTTCATCTCTCTTTGCCCAAAAATCAAACTACGCAGAAAAGCACCGAAAAATGATCGTTTTTTCTTTGTTTCCATCTGCTATTACCTCCTATTTCGATACTCTAATACGTGGGTCTATCAATCCATATGACAAGTCAACCAACAAAATGGACAACAAGAATATGACCGAATAAAACACCATCATGGCCTTTGAAATGGCATAGTCACCGGCAAAAAGGGCGTCTACCATTACAGAACCCATGCCTGCCCATCCAAATGTTCGCTCGATAACAACAGAACCACCAAATACACCCATTATAGTACCGATAATTAGTATTACAATAGGCACAAGGGCATTGCGGAATGCGTGCGAGAAAATTACAACCTTGTCCTTTAGACCTTTGGAACGGGCTGTACGAATATAGTCTTCGCTTAACGCATCGCACATTGCGGCACGTACATATCTTGTCATACCAGCCAAGTTAGCGAATGCAAGAACCATAAGTGGCAGTGCCATGTGCCGCAGCCTGTCTAAAAACTGCGCCCAGTCCCCTTCAGGCGGGATTGGAGAAATCATACCTGTAATAGGCAGCACTTGCCAATATACAGCAAACACAACTATAAATAAAATTGCTATCAAAAAGGTGGGCATACTAAACCCTAATGTAGAAAACACCATAACACTATGGTCAAATGTTTTACCACGCTTTACTGCCGAATATATACCAAGGGGTATAGTTAATAAAAATCCTATAATCATTGATGCAATACTAAGTACAACCGTCCACATTATTGGGACTCGTATTACCTCCAGTACCGCACGACGGTGTATAAATGAGTTACCCCAGTTGCCTTGCAACATATTTACCATCCACCTATAGTACTGGTATACGATGGGCCCATCCAAGCCCATCATTATTACAACTGCTTCATATTCAGCTTGCCATTCTTCCGGGGTCATGTCACCTTCCCTGGCTTGCATAAATGTAAGCGCAGGGTCGCCGGGCATAAACTGGAAGATCGTAAATATAATCATTGAAATAAAAATCATTGTTATAAAAATGAACACGATGCGCTTTATTGTAAAAGCTAACATTTTTCTCACGCCTTTTGGTTTTACATATTTTTGAAAAAACACCCCACCCCTTTAAGCGGGGGGCGGGGTGCAAATTATTTTCTTACATTGCTTTAAGTGCTAATTAACGGCCGTCGTATGCACGTTGTACTGCTGCGGCAAAGCCCCACAAACCATGAGATTCCCAGTTGTTTAACCATAGTGGTACAAAGTCGTGGTCATCGTCGGCATATAGTGGTAGTAGTGGCATCCAGTAGTTGTAGCGTAGTTGGAATTGCAGCCAGTATTCAAGATATCTATCTAGCCAGCCATCTTCTTGTGGGTCGATAGGACGCATTGCCCATGCTAGGCGGTGAAGTTCCCAGTCGCCATGCCATGTTGTGTTAAAGCCAGGTGCTTCTTGCTCTGGATACAAGCTCCATTGATTCCATACTTGAGATGGATGTGCAAGACCTACTGCCAATGTGTAAATATGGTGTGCGCGGAAACGCTCGGCACCTCTTACATAGGCAGATGCAGGTGCACGTTGCCATGCAGGAATGTTGTTTGTGCCTGCTGGATATAGTTCTTCAATAATATGCATACCAACTGCTTCCGCTTCTGGTGGAAGCACTACACGCATGATGTTAGATACTTCGTTATCGTTTGCGGCCCAAATCATTTCAAGGCGCATTAGATATCTGCCGTCTACATAGAATGTCATCGCGTCGTCTTGACGAGACTCGCCTTGCCATGTGTATTCGCCAGTAACGTCTCTATAACGCCATTGATCTACACCAGGCTCAAACGGTTCGCCGGCAGAGTTGTATACCCAACCGCCATTGATAAGTTCTTGTAGCGCGTTTGCAGGGTTAAAACCATAGTGGGTAAAGTCTGGATGGTTGTATAGGTCGTGACCAACCATAGAGAACTCAAGACCTGTTAGTGCATAAGGACCATGTTGTACTGTTCCCCAACCGCCTGTAAATGTACGGGCAAAATCGTATCTGTCGATTAGCCATGCAATTGCACGACGTACTTCTGGGAACTGGCCTGGGCCGTGGTCTGCATGCCATGCAAGATAACCGTAACCATGACGTGGGAAGTCTGCGCCACGGTGTGTGCCTAGGTCTTCAACAATTTGCCAACCAGCAGCAATGTTAACGCCAGCACGCATTGCGTGTACCATGTCGATATGACCGATACGCAAAGAGTCCATTACGATATCTGCAGGGCTGTTTACAATAGCAATTGTTTGGATTTGTGGCATAAAGCCGTCCCATGTACCTTGGAAATATGGGTTTCTTTCAAGAACGATGTTGTTACTGCCAGCGTCCCAGTTTTGGATACGATATGGGCCTGCTACAACAGTTGGGTTAAAACGGATACCATCTGGTGCGTTAACTCTTGAAGATATCCATTCGTCTGTTAGGTTGTCAATTCTTACACCATTTGGTGTGTCTGTGATAACCATGTCGCCGCCATAATTCCAATAGTGGAATGGTGTTACGCCCCATCCTTGATACAGATGTTCCCAAACAAATGGAATACCTTGGCTACGGATTGTTACGCTAAAACTGTCGTCGCCATGTAATCTTAGTCCACGGAAATAGTTTGTGTGTTCGCCTGTAACAACTTCGCCATCTGCATCTACCCAAACCATGTTGCCTTCTTCATTTTCTACATGGCTAAGACCAGGAATAAGATTACCTTGTGCATCAGTTGGGCCATCTTCATAGCTTCTTCCCCAACGGTACTCGAAGAAACCATCAATCCAAAGACCTGTGTTTACAGTAGCACCAACAGATGCCATTGCAGGAGAAGAGTACGCCAAAATGCCAAATACATAGTCGATTGCGGTAATAGGTGTTCCATCACTCCATACATTGTCGGTATAAATATGGAAGGTGAAGGTTCTTGTGCCGTCTGGATTATCTACAGCTTCGAGGCTACGTGTTACAAGTGGGTTAAGGTATGTTGCACCGTTGAAGCCAGCAACAGTTGTTCCGCGGCCGCCGTGTAGTAGGTCATTTACCCATGTACCAGTTGCTTCTGAAGAGAAGCCGCCAACAAAGTTACCTTGGATTACTGTACCGTCGCCAACTACAATTTGACCAGATGGTGCAGGTGCTTGAGCGATAACATCCATAATTTGTGCACGGTTTAGTGGTACGCCGTTTGCGTCACCAAGCAGTCTGCCTGCTGTTGGCACTTGTACGGTTGGTGGCACGTCGCCCTCTTGACCAGGAAGTGGGATTTCTTCTTCTGGTGGCAACTCAAGATCAAAATCGCCCCAATCGTCAGGATCGTCTTCTGGGTCATCAACTGGTGGTGCAGGATCTGGCTCTACCGGATCTACTACCGGGTCCGGCTCGTCTGCGCCGCCATTGTCGTCACCATTTCTGTTACATGCTGTTACCATTGCAACAACCAGCATGCACATTAGGAGAGCTAGTAAGTACTTTTTCATAAACTTCCTCCTTCAAATAATGTTGGTGCGTATACAACTCCCATTGTGGGAAATAGTACCAAAATTGACCAAATGTTTGGGTGGGGATGTTTTGTTTATTTCGCAAGAGTATATACTATGACAAGTGCTTTGTCTACACCCAAATGCATGTCCGCGTTTTGCGAAAATTCGCCAAAATTGACTGTTCTTTTAGTAAATTGCTTGTACTATTTCAACAATATGACATGAGTTTGTAACATAGGTGGTGCATCCGCCATTAAAATGTTATACAAAACTATGTTTTTGATATGCAAATTTATGACAAAAGGAAAAAAATTTTTTTATTTATATGTGTAACTTTGTATTAGCTAGTGACATAGAATTTGAATATACCATTACATAGCACCAAAGCGAACGACACATCTCCCCCCTTCTTAATTGAGTAATGTAAAAGGCGACACCTGCGTGAATTAAAGCAGGCGTCGCCTTTTTCAAGTGGAAGCCAAGCACGCAAAGCGTGCGCATTTCGTACAGGCCAATTTTCAACTGGTAACCAAATCCAACCGGTTGGATTTGGTTACCAGTTGAATTTTACTTTGAACTTGTGTCCATTTGAAAATTCTTGACACAATACTTCCCCACATATAATATAAGAAAAAACTAGACACTAATTCCATTCTTCTTATCAAATTTTAATTGGAATTAGTATGAGAGGACGATTTTGTATGCAACGAACAGACAAAACCTTGGAAAAAATCGTGGCCTTGGCAAAAAGCCGCGGGTTTGTTTTTCCGGGCAGTGAGATATATGGCGGGTTTGCCAACACATGGGACTATGGCCCACTGGGCATAGAACTAAAAAACAATGTGCAAAAAGCCTGGTGGAAAAAGTTTGTACAGGAAAGCCCATACAACGTAGGCGTAGACTGTGCAATAATGATGAATCCATCTGTATGGGAGGCCAGCGGCCACGTGGGCGGCTTTAATGACCCACTAATGGACTGCCGTGCGTGTAAAGAACGCTTCCGCGCCGACAATATAATAGAAGACTTTATGCAGGAAAAGGGCACATCCGAATCTGTAGATGGCTGGAACAACGAAAAATTGAAGGAATACATTGACTCCAACCAAGTGCCATGCCCAAAATGTGGCAAGCGCGACTTTACCGATATCCGCCAGTTTAATATGATGTTCAAGACATTCGCAGGGGTAACAGAGGACAAGCAATCGGTAGTATATCTGCGGCCTGAAACTGCCCAAGGCATTTTTGTAAACTTCAAAAATGTGCAGCGCACAACCCGCCGCAAAATTCCATTTGGTATAGGCCAAGTGGGCAAATCCTTCCGCAACGAGATTACGCCAGGTAAATTCACATTCCGCACACGGGAGTTCGAACAGCTTGAACTGGAATTTTTCTGCGAACCGGACACGGACTTGGAGTGGTTCGAATACTGGCGGCAATTTTGCATAGACTGGCTGCATAACCTGGGAATGCCAGCCGATGCGTTGCGTATTCGCGACCATGGGCCCGAGGAATTGTCTTTCTACTCGAAAGCCACGACGGATATCGAGTACCAATACCCCTTTGGCTGGGGCGAGTTATGGGGTATTGCTGACCGTACAGACTATGATTTAAAGCAACACGCCCAGCATTCTGGCGAAGATATGACCTACTTTGACCCCGTTAAAAACGAGCATTATGTACCATATTGTGTAGAGCCGTCTCTTGGCCTAACCCGCATGACCCTGGCCTTTTTATGCGAAGCATATGATGAAGAAGACCTGGGCACACCAGAAAAACCCGACGTGCGCACAGTACTGCGCTTTCACCCCGCCCTTGCGCCAATAAAAGCCGCCATACTGCCCCTGTCTAAAAAACTTGCACCAGGCGCGGAGGCCGTGTACGCCACACTAAGCAAACATTTCTTCTGCGAATATGACGATGCCGGGTCCATTGGCAAACGCTACCGCCGCCAAGATGAAATTGGCACACCGTTTTGCATAACCTACGACTTTGAAAGCGAAGAAGATGCAAGCGTAACCATTCGCCATCGTGACACAATGGAGCAGGAACGGGTAAAAATAGCAGAACTTGCACAATACCTGGAAGAAAAACTGACATTTTAGATTAGCTCTTGACAAACTTGCGACTGGCTATTATAATCTTTTTTGTGACATTTACGAAACATATTTAATCGATAGTTGTTAGGAGAGATATAGATGCCAAAACAAACACGTGGCAAACTTGCCCGCAACACAAAAAACTGGCGCGGCACCTGCCCACTATGCAGCCGCACAGGCGTAAAACTTCTGTGGGAAAAAACACAGGACGAAAAACCTGTAAAAGTATGTAAGCCTTGCGCAGCAAGCGCGTAAATTTACCAGGCCGAGAGACATAAGCCACTTGTACGCGTAGAAACACCAAAAGTGGCACACTCCTTTCTTTTTTGTAGCGGGATAGCATTTGTTATTCCGCTCGTACGCCGACTTAGCTCAGTTGGTAGAGCAATTGATTTGTAATCAATAGGTCATCGGTTCGAGTCCGATAGTCGGCTTTTGTAAAAGGTTATACCCCCAGCAAATTGTATTTGCTGGG
>Ga0123355_10000446_pt1 | contig 54229 bp, 55 predicted proteins | sample TergutEmb28metaG_3_FD_89872 | JGI IMG/M metagenome (GOLD analysis project Ga0123355, IMG submission 89872) | Embiratermes neotenicus P1 segment gut microbial communities from Petit-Saut dam, French Guiana - Emb289 P1 | ecosystem: Host-associated > Arthropoda: Insects > Digestive system > Gut ... | reverse complement strand
TATGTTAGACGAGTCTATTCACTCCCCAAAAGATGCTGCCAATATATGCAGACTTGGGGCTGCTGATATTTTGAATATAAAACTCATGAAATGCGGTGGTCTTTATCCTGCAGAGCAAATCAACGCGATCGCTGACGCAAACGGTCTTTCATGCATGGTTGGTTGTATGCTTGAAACCCGCCTTGCCACAACAGCGGGCTTAAGCCTTGCTGCAGCGAAACATAATGTTACTGATGCTGATTGCGACAGTTTTATGTTTTATGATAACAAGCAGACCGGTGTGAATGGAGGCTTCACATACGACGGCGATTTATTTCAACTAAGTGACGAACCCGGATTCGGTGTTGAGGTTGATTTCTAAGTAGTAGAATAATAAGTAAGGTAGTGTCAACTAATCAATGAAAAAACTCCTGTCATTCTGCGCGTAGTCGCAGAATGACGGGGATAATAATATATGGGAGGCAAGTTATGAAAAGTTTATCCGCGAACGTCAAAGAAAATGCAGAAAACATAGGAAACGCAATAACCGCTATGCTCGGAGCAACAAGTGTCCAGTATGCAGTCAGTCACAAGGACGAAATCATATTGTCCGGTTCTGTCGGCAAATATGACAAAGGTGAAACGCGACCTTTGAGTAAAGATGACATGTATGGAATAGGCTCAACCAGCAAAACATTCACTGCTGCTGCGGTACTCCTGCTCTCTGACATGGGACTTGTCGATATCGACAAACCATATAAAGATTACGTGCCGGAGTTCGAGATGGCTGACCCGCGCTATGTCAATATAACCCCGCGCCATCTTTTGAATCACTCTTCCGGGGTTTATGGTACGCATCTTAAGGGAGCCTTTATGCTTGAGGACAGTAATTCCTTTGCAATTGATAACCTGCTTGGCTACCTAAAAACCTGCACATTGAAATATGATCCCGGTGCTTATATGGAGTACTGCAACGACGGTTTTCAATTGTTGCAGATACTTATTGAACAAGTTAGCGGCTTAAAAATCAATGAGTTTTTCAACAAGCACCTTTTTGATCCTCTTGGCATCAAAAACACAAAGACTCCTCTTGATGATTTCGACAGAAGCAGAATGGCACGATGCTTTATACCACCAATATACGACGGCGATTTGCCGACCGAGTACATCAATGTGATTTCCACCGGTGGTATTGTTTCAACCGCTGAGGATCTCTGTGTATTCGGGCAAGTGCTTATGGGTAAGAAGATTTTGTCTGAAAAATCAGCAAAAATGATGGGTGCCAGAGAATATCTTTCAGGCGAGTTCTGGATCAATGACGAGAATCAAGATGGTCTTTTTGCATATGGGCTCGGATATGACCATGTGCATCTCCATCCTTTCGATAAAGTAGGTTTTGATGCACATTGGAAAGGCGGCGATACACTACAGTATCATGCGGCACTCATAGTGATTCCTGAATTGGAACTGACTGCGGCAGTCCTTTCTTCCGGAGGAATTTCTATTGCCAATGCGATCCTTGCGGTAGAAAGCCTAAAGGGTGTTTGCATCGACTATGGTTTTGTAAAAGAGTTTCCACCGCCTACTACATTTGAACCTCCGGTTAAATCGGATATGCCTTCAGAACTCCTGAAGTATTCCGGGCTGTACGCAGGGACTGAAAAAAGCCTTGTTATTGAGTTTAAGGATAACGAGATTGAGCTACCATCGATGCTGCAAGATATGGTTCCACCACAAAAATACATTCATTCAGGAGATGGTAAATTCACCAGTGCAGACGGTAAGAACACAGTGTTCTTCACCGATGTCAACGACGATCTCACGTTTATCCAATGCAATCTGAATGTTGAATTGCCGGTTATTGGCATAATACCATGGAGAGCTTTCCAGTATCAGAAGCTCAAAAAAGACCCGGTCAAGGATGCACAAATTACTACAGCGTGGGAGAAGCGAAACGGGAAAAAGTACACATTGGTTGATGATTTATCTTCCTCTGCGTTTTTCTTAGATTTATCCGCCATTCATGCACAAGTAGAAATTGATGTCGATTTGGAGTACGGATACTGCCGGAGTTCAAAAATCATAGACGAAAACTTTGCCAAGAACGTCCTATATGCCCGTGATGGATCAGATTATAAGTTTTATACAGACGAGGGTACTGAATACCTGATTGCAAGAGATCTACATTTCATAGACTCCGATGCTATACCTCAATTTAAAGTTGGCGAAAGCTCTGTAAAGGTTCCGACCAGCGGGTTTACGCAACTGTTTAAAGTTGGTGATGATGCCGCCGGAAAGACAATTTCTGTAAAGCTACCAGACAAAGGAGTGTTTGCTGTGTACGGTGAAAAGCCACCTGAATTTGGCAGGATGCCGGCTCCAATCAAAGTGCTTTCTTCTGTGACAGGGAATAAAGCTGTCGAGTTGGCAAAGGGTGATATGCTTGCGTTCAACGCGAGTGCCGGAGATGAATTTTTCTTTGAACTAAAATAATAGATTAATAATAGACTATTTAGGTGGTGAGCTCTATGAGCCCACCACCTAAATTATTGCTACTCTTTCGTCAACTTGTTCCTCCGTATTCTGTATTTCCTCTTGACATCGCTTCCATTTCATAGTAATATAATTATGATATCATTTTGATATACACTAATATTGGAGGTTAATATTATGACTACTACAACTAACAACACGGCAATTCGCAACGAAGAACTCGAACTAAAGGCAATGAGCGGCATGGGATGTCTCGTTATGAACACTCTCGCTATCCTGGCTTGTATTGCGGCATTCATTATCGGAATTCTAATGATCGACGGTGCTGTGGCAGGCTCTCAAGGTCTTGCAATCGCGCTGATTGTCGTTGGCTCAGTTTACGGATTTGTCGTTGGACCTATTATTTACGTCGGACTGAAAATCATCAAGCCGAATGAAGCTATGGTAATGACACTGTTTGGCAAATACATCGGCACACTTAAAGGTGCTGGCTTCTATTGGGTCAACCCGTTCTGTATTGCGGTTAATCCGGCGGCGGGTGTCACAAACACAACCAGTGCAACTGTTAAGCCGGCCGCAGATTCGGTCACTGCTGCTCTTACAAGTATGAATTCACTCACACTTGTAAACAAGAAAATTTCTCTCAAAGATAATACCCTCAACAATGACAGACAAAAGATTAACGACCAACTTGGAAACCCGATAATAATTGGAATAGTCGTTATTTGGAAAGTTGTCAACACAGCCAGAGCTGTATTTAATGTCGAAAACTACAAAGAGTTTCTATCAATCCAATGTGACTCTGCCCTACGTAATATCGTAAGATTATATCCATACGACAATCCAGGTAGCGATAACGAACATTCACTGCGTGGCAGCAGCCTTGAAGTCGCCGAAAAGCTTCGCGATGAAATTCAAGCTAAAGTCGAAGGTGCAGGACTTGAAATTATCGAGGCTCGCATTACTCACCTTTCATACGCAGAGGAAATCGCAGCAGTCATGCTCCAAAGGCAACAAGCTTCAGCAATTGTCGACGCTAAGAATATGATCGTCGAAGGTGCTGTAGGCATGGTGGAAATGGCACTATCTAAGCTAAGTGAAAACGACATTGTTCATCTGGATGAAGAACGTAAAGCTGCAATGGTTAGTAACTTGCTCGTTATACTCTGCGGCAATAAAGAAACTCAACCCGTGGTAAATACCGGCTCCCTTTATTAAATGGATGCCTCTAAATTCAAATTAGTACATTGAGAAGGTGGCGATGAGTTTTGGATGATAAAGGTAAAAAGCAAGTCCCTCTGCGACTGTCGGCATCGCTCTGGAAAGAGCTTGTCGCCTGGGCTGAGGACGACTTCCGCTCCTTAAATGGTCAGATTGAATATTTGCTTCATGAGGCTGTTGTACAAAAGAGAAAATCAAAAAGTAAGAAGAATGACTAAGGAAGGATAATAAAATGAGAGTTAATTATGGATTTCATGAAATGGATGAGGCATTAGCATTCATCGTAGAATTGTTGCCTGTTCTACTGCCAATATTTTTAATCGGGACAGTAATAGTAATTGTCGCATTGGTAAATTTAATTAAAAAGCCATTGCCATTTCAACACAAGGTTCCCTGGCTAATTGTTATTTTGGTAATAAACCTACTGGGACCAATCATCTATCTTACTGTTGGATCAAGAATACTTGATAATAAAGTAGCAAATCAAGAGGAGGACAGACAATAAATGAACGCAATAGAAACAAGAGGGCTGACCAAACAGTTTGGTACATATAAGGCGGTCAATGACTTAAATTTAAATGTACCTCAAGGCACAATTTGCGGCTTTTTGGGAAGAAACGGTGCGGGCAAAACGACTGCAATCAAGATGCTTGTGGGACTTGGTAAGCCTACCAGTGGTTCAATAACTCTGATGGGAAAACAGCGTAAGTTCGGCTACTGTGATAACTCAAATATCGGCTACTTGCCCGATGTCCCCAACTTCTATAACTACATGACAGCTTCGGAATATTTGGATTTCTGCGGACGCCTCTACAGTACGGAAGATAAGAAACGCCGAAGTAGAATGGATGATTTGTTAAAACAGGTAGATTTATTTGGTACAAAGACAAAAATCGCAGGATTTTCCCGCGGCATGAGACAACGACTTGGCATTGCACAATCTCTAATAAATGAGCCGGATGTCATTTTCTTAGACGAACCTGTTAGCGCCCTTGACCCTATCGGGCGACATGAACTCATTAACATAATTCGCTCACTGCGTGGTTCGGTGACAGTGTTCCTATCAACACACATCCTCTCCGATGTTGAGAATCTCTGCGATTATGCTTTGATTATCGAAAAAGGAAAGCTACTCGTTGATGATACCGTAGAAAATATCAAGAAGCAACACGCGACAGATACAGCAAAAGTAAAGCTCTACTCTACAGCAGACAGTGGAAAATTTGCAGACCTCATGAAAGCTCAAACGACGCTGACCATTGAAGAGCTTGGACCAAACGAGTTTCTCGTGCGTGGCATGGAGCTTCGTGAACTAAACAAACAAATTCTACCGATCATAGCACAAGCGGATATTGCCATTGAAAGCTACAATGCACATATCCCATCGCTGGAAGATATTTTCTTGGAGGTGACGAAACATGCGTAGTTTTATCGTATTTTTACAAAAAGAGTTTTCGGAGCAACTGCGAACAAAACGATTTCTCATACTCATCTGTTTCTTTGCCTTTTTCGGATTTTCCGCTCCTGTTCTGACCCGATATATGCAAGACATTATCTATGCAACTGCCGGATCAGCAGCACTGGCGATTCAACTCCCGCCAACTACTTGGGTGGATAGTTGGGTTCAATTCTATGGATTTTTCGTACAACTAGGCGCTCTTGGACTTATTATGCTGTTTATGGGCTGTATCTCCGGTGAAAAACAAAGTGGTTCTGCAGCATTGACTTTAACGAAGAATCTTTCACATACGAGTTTTGTCATGGCAAAGTTCATATCAGCGGCAGTATATATTATTGTTTCATTTGCACTTGCCGTTGGCATCAACTATGGATACACCTACTTTTTCTTCGACTATGCCGGTGGCTTCGCGGAGGTGCTTCTTAGTGCATTCACCTTCGGACTTTCCCTCATCGTACTACTCGCTCTCATTGTGCTTTGTAGTGCGTTGACCAAGGGTAGCGTAGCCAGTGCAATGATGTCATTCGGTGCATATATTTTCTTCTTTGTGGTGGCACAAAATATACCGATTATTCACAGCTGGATGCCGGGCACACTGTCCGCGCAATCTCTCGACTTGCTGACAGGCGGAGAGCTACAACTAAGATCTATTTTTGGGTCACTGATTATAGCAGCTCTATGTCTGTTCGGTGCGATACACGCTTTGAAAAAGCAAGAGATATAAGAGTAGAACCACCCCGCCCTTCGGGCACCCCTCCAAGGAGGGGAATTTGGCTGGACACGCTCTTTATCATAAATGAGTGATTACGAAAGTCTTAGTATGTTTGACTTTCACAATCGACAAAATAAAATAAACGGAGGAACATAAATGCAACTTTATACAACTGATTTCATCACAGGAAAGAACATTGAAACCATCGGAATGGTAACCGGCGGAGCTGTACAGACAAAGCATCTTGGCAGAGATTTTATGGCTGGCGTAAGAAAGCTTGTTGGCGGCGAAGTCTTAGTCTACACACAAATGCAAGACGAAGCACAAGCACAGGCAACTTTGAATATGCTTGAAGATGCACAAAGAATGGGTGCTGATGCCATCATCTGTATCCGCTATAGTATTGCATCTATCGAGGGCTCATCAAAAGTGCTGGCATATGGAACTGCTGTTAAGTTTGTCTAGATTAGGGTAAATAAAACGAACACAGTGCTTTGAAAAAATGGTTAAATAGAAAACGGGGACACTTCAAAATTGAAGTGTCCCTATTGCGTCGATTTTGGTGATCCCGGATCAAGTCCGTGATGACGAGTTTACAGGAGTCTTTAAGTTGCTTGCATTGTGATCAAGCTGGGATGACGAGTCTTACAGTTTTTGATGCGGAGCTACCAGGTTAAGCTGTCGGAGCGCTTGTATCTGCGTCCACCCTCTTCTTGCTTCTAGACTTGTACACGATGAAGATCGCCAGTGTAATCATAAGACTAATCCCAAAAGGAACCAGAAACGCAACAGATAGAGGATTATATATCGCCGCCCCGGCGAAAACTACCGGCACCATGTATGGGGTTATGCCTAGCAGTGAGATGAATATGTACTTAATCAGAGGCACATTCAATGCTCCAAAAAACAAACTAACAAATCCGAGTGGCGTCGGAAGCAAATGTGTCATAAAGCATAAGGATAGCACATTTTCTTTATGACCATATAAAAAGTCTGCCACTCTCTTTCGCTTTGCGATTATTGCTCCAACTTTTTCTTCTCCTAACTTCTTGCCCATGGTATGTGCAATGCCAAGAGCGATTACCAGACCCATGTATGTCACAACAATTGCCAACCAAGTTGGGAGAGCCATTCCGGCTGCAATGTAGAGTAACGTGGTTGGAATAACCATTGCCACACCCTTTATCGCATAGAGTATTAGAAGTGCCGATGCCACAAACCAGATTGATGTTTGCCAATGGATCGTAATGTTATCTATGAATATCAGTGTAATATGGTATATAATTAGCAACGCAAGTCCGACGAACGCCACAATGCGTAGCCATCTTTTGTTTTTACTCACCCAATTCAAACTATACTCGTCCTCTTTCGTGGTTTATGTATTCCTTTTTCTAAAAGCTCTGATAAATGCAGTAATGGCAAGTAGAGTGATTGCCAAAAGCGTTATCGGTATCGTATAAAAAATTATAATAAATCCTGTGAAGCCCGCAATCCCTATCTCCGAGTTAATAATTGCTTCATATATAAACATAGGTATCGGTGAAGCGATCACTCCCACCAAAACTGTCCAATAGCCGCATGGCTTAATCGCCATAAACAAAATCATGCTAATAATTGTTATAATATAAATAACTATTAGGTAGGTACTGGCTTGAAAAATCCCCCAAGCAAAGCCACTGGCTAACAAGCCCGGTAACAATAAGTAAAATAGTGTAAAAAATCTTTTCATGAAGATCCTCCAGTGTAGAACTATACCATATTAGTGAAGCAAAGTCTATTTTTCTACATAATCTGTTGATTATTTCACACTTTTCCAGCCAAAAAGGGTGAATGAAAAGATGATGGACAATTTTCGAATTCAGTAGTACAATACTAAAAGTGAAATTATTTAAAAGAATGAACAAGTTGGAGGAAATTAATTATGGGATTTATAAGAGCATTTACAGGAGCATTAGGCGGTACATTTGCAGACCAGTGGAAAGATTTTCTGCAACCGAGATCTGACATTACAGGAACGACCGCTATTTTCGAAGCAGTTGCAGTCGGAACAAATGCAGGACGTGGAGCGAATACCAGAGGTTCACAAAACATAATAACCAATGGAAGTAAAATCATCGTACCTGAAGGTACTGCACTCATTACCCTTGAAGCCGGAGCAGTAACAGGATTTGTTGCAGAGCCGGGCGGATTTATCTATTCATCAGATGATCCAAACTCCAGATCAATGTTTTCCGGTGATGGCATTTTGGCATCTACAATCGGCACATCATGGGAACGCTTCAAGTTCGGTGGACAACCGGGTGCACAACAGCTGGCATTTTACGTCAATTTAAGAGAAATCCCCAACAATCGCTTTGGCACACAGTCAGAGATTTATTGGGATGATGCTTTCTTAGGCACACAGGTCGGAGCAATCGCAAGAGGAACATACACAATGAAAATTGTTGATCCTATCTTGTTTGTCAAAAACTTTGTGCCTGCACAGTATCTGATGCCAGGTGCTCCCCTATTTGACTTTGCGGACATGGACAATGATGCTGGTGCACAACTATTCAGCGAAGTGGTTGGTAGTCTGTCAGCAGCGTTTTCCGGATATACAAATGACCCGGCAATGGGCAACCGTATGTCCAGAATTCAACAAGACCAAATTGGTTTTGCACAGTCGTTGTCACAAGCTGTTGAGGATGCGTATCAATGGAGAAGCGCCAGAGGTCTTGAGATCGAGAGAGTCGCAATTAAGGCTATTGAATATGATGCTGATACGAGAGCACTTCTCAGTGATGTTAAGAGAGCCGATGCCTTATCAGGAAATCGCGGAAACTCATTCATGCAACAATCTGTGGCACGCGGTATGCAAGCTGCGGGTGAACAAGGTGGCGGCGGAATGGGTATGGCAATGATGGGTATGGGTGCTAATGCAGCCGGTGGCATGATGAACCAAATGCAACAACCTGTACAGCAACCTCAACAAGGATGGGGCTGTCAATGTGGGAATCAAGGTAACGTAGGTGCATTTTGTTCTGCGTGTGGCAGTCCTCAAACTGCTCCTCAGCCTGTTGCTCCTCCACCAGCTCCTGCTCAACCTGCACAGCCTGCGCAACCTGCTGCAGAAGATCCGATTGCAAAACTGCAACAGCTCAAGACTCTGGTTGATTCAGGAGTTCTTTCACAAGAAGAGTTTGACAGTGCAAAAGCCAGAATCCTTGGGGGACTAGGTCTATGATGACAGAAAATAGTACACCCGATGTAACGGTTGTACAAACTAATGAAGGTGCAACAGATGGACAGAATAAATGTCCAAAGTGCGGATCGACAGATATTGCATTAAATGTTGGCACTTCTATGCTCAGATGTAATTTTTGCCGATTCGAGTTTGAACCGGAACGTGCAGTCGGCCTAGATACCGATATAAGTCAATTACAGGGCACGGTCGTCGGCTCGGGTGCAATGAATATTCAGACTGATGTTTCTGCTGTCATTACACTGAAATGTACCAGTTGTGGTGCTGAAGTTGTTATCGACACAAACGAAGCTATGGGCGCACGTTGTCACTGGTGCAGAAACACGCTTTCAATTTCCGAACAAGTTCCTAATGGCAGTGTTCCGGACATGGTGTTGCCATTTAGCGTCAAGAAAGATGATGCGAGAAATGAAATCAATGCTTTCGTTCAAAAACGTCAGTTTTTCGCACTTCCCCAGTTCAAGCAAGAGTTCTGCACAGAGAATATCATGGGCGTATATCTCCCCTACATGGTCGTCGGCATCAATTCCCATGCGCGTTTTAGCGGACAAGGCGAGCGTCAAATACGCAAATATACAGTAGGTTCAGGAAATAACCAAAGAACCGTTTACGATGCTGACCTATACAATGTCAATCGACAGTTCGACCTAGTCATTGAGGGGCTAACCATCACATCCAGTTCTGACAGAGCTGACAATTCAGACGGCAGAACAAACAATATCATAAATGCAATCAAGCCATTTGACACCGAGAACTGTGTAAAATGGGACGCAAATTACCTACGTGGAATGGCTTCGGAAAAACGCGACACAAATGTTGATGATTTGTCCGGAAGTGTTGAGGTTAAAGCAAAAGACATCGCAAGGCACACAGCTAATCCAACCGTTAGAGAGTATGACCGTGGTGTTAGATGGACTCGCGAAGAGCTAACAATCAAAGGTCAGCAATGGAAAGCTTCATATCTTCCAATATGGTTGTATAGTTATCAGCAAAAGAAGAACAATGGACAAAGCCTCCTTCACTATGTCGCTGTTAACGCAAGAAACAAAAAAACAATGGGAAGTATTCCTGTGAATAAGCCAAAACTATTTCTGTTCTCACTAATTGTGCAAATTATAGGAACTATACTTGGGCTTACAATAGTGTTAAGTTGGTTCGCCGGTCAAGATGAACGTTATTTTGGTTTGGCACTGCTGTTATCAGGGTTCCTTTACTACGGGTACTATTACAATAAGTATAGGAATAAAAAGGCACGATTTAAGCACGAGACAGACACAAATACTAAGATGACCAACTTGGTCAGAAACGATGGCTTGATCAAACGCATGACACGCCTAAGAAATGCGAGAATGCAAGGTGCAAACAACATGAGCGTCGGCTTTAATTCGGGATCAGGAACTGAAGACATTCTTAGCTCGATGAAAGATGCCTTCAAGTAACCACACAAAAGAGGTAGCATATGAAAATCCATGAATCTGCAGAGAATTACCTTGAAACCATTTTAGTCTTGGGACAAGAAGGTAATCCTGTTCGATCAATAGATATCGTTAATGAGCTCAATTATAGCAAGCCTAGCGTAAGCGTTGCTATGAAAAATTTGAGAGAGAGCAAGCTTGTCGATATCGATAGTTCCGGTCACATCACACTGACAGTCGAGGGTCGCAAAATTGCCGAATCCATCTATGAGCGTCATGTGTTACTCTCAAACTGGCTGATTCAACTGGGTGTCGACAAGAAGACTGCTGTAAACGACGCGTGCGGCATGGAGCACTCAATAAGCGAAGAAAGCTACCTGGCAATAAAAAAGCACATCGAAGGACGTGCAAAATAACTCACTATACGAACCGGAGCGTGTGTTGCTTGTTGAACACACGCTCCTGTTTTTTATTCTAATAAGACTAATAAGTCTATTCCCCGTCATTGCGGTCTCTGAGCCGCAATCCCCCAAAAAAGAATGCCGATTCAGGGGATCCCGAGTCAAGCTCGGGATGACGATTAAGATTCGCATCCCCATTTGTTACCCCAAATATACTTTCCGCAACAGGAACAAGACAAACCTGTTAGGCAAGAGCCTCTTTAAGAACATCAACAGCTTATAATCAAGCCCGACGGTCACCCTGGCAGGTGGCTTTTTTCGTGAGCAAAGTTTCAAAATAACACGTGCCACACTTTCCGGCGGTTTGCCATTGAGCTCATCTCTCTCCATCTTCCCTACTGCACGAGTACAATCATCAAAATATGGCGAGGACTCATCAATCTCATACTTTCGAGCACCCGTGAAACCTGTATTAGTATCACCGGGCATAACTAAGCTAACATTTACACCATACCTCTTTAACTCCATACCAAGTGAAGCAGAATACAAATCCAGTGCAGCTTTTGACGCACAATAATGTGACTGAAATGGAATGGGAAATACACCGCCAACCGAACCCACAACAACACACAAACCACTACCACGCTTCCTTAAATGTGGCAAAAAGTAATTATTCACACGAAGAACGCCATTGAAGTTCGTATCCATAAGACCATCAATAGCAGAAGCATGGAACTCTTCACCCGCACAAGCTATACCCATCCCCGCACAATGAATAATGATACCAACATCTGCTTGAGAAAGAACAAACTCCGCCGCCCTCTCAACATACCCAACATCACGCACATCAAGAGTGACAGGAACAATCTCGCCCCCGCCATCAAACTGCTGCTTTTCAGTTTTCGGATTACGTGAAGCAGAAAAAACAGTATAACCACGCTTCGCAAAAAGCTCTGCAGTCACCATACCAATACCGGAAGACCCCCCGGTCAGGAACACATTCTTACCATAAAGATATTTCATATTAAACTTCTCTCGAATTGAGATTGGAGTGTGTGTTGCCGTCAGAATCCCAGCTCCGTCATCCCGGACCTGATCCGGGATCCCATAAATCGATGTACTGCTTTGGGGATTGCGGGTCAAAGTCCGCAATGACGAGGGAAAATACACTTACAGCCACTACACTTGCTCGAATACTGCTTTGAAGATTCCAACAGCCTCATCAAGCAACTCTTTCGTGTGCGTAGCTGTACAACTCGTTCTAAGCAAACACTCGCCCTCATTCACAGCAGGAGCAATTACCGGATTACAATACACACCATTCATAAGTAACATATGATGAATCATAAACGTGCGCTCGGTGTCATAAGTCATAACAGGAACTATCGCAGTCTCCGACTCCCCTATTGGAATACCCGCCTCACGGAATTTAGCACGCAAATAATCACCGTTATCTTTGAGCTTCAACTGCAAGTCAGGCTCAGATTTCATAATTCTAAGAGACTCCAGTGCCGCACCACAACAAGCCGGTGGAATTGAAGCACTGAAAATAAACGGACGTGAATGATGCTTAATAAAGTGTGTGACATCTTCTTTAGCCGCAACATAACCGCCGAGACTTGCCAAAGACTTTGAGAACGTACCCATGATGATATCCACTTCATCATCAAGACCAAAATAATTTGCAGTCCCTCTGCCACAATCACCAATCATGCCCATACCGTGAGCATCATCAACCATAACACGAGCATTATACTGTTTAGCAAGCTCAACAATTTCTGGCAGACGGGCAATATCGCCCTCCATAGAGAAAACACCATCAGTAACAATCAACTTGCCCACACCTTCAGGGGCTCTCTCAAGCTTGCTCTTCAAGTCGTCCATATCATTATGTGCATACTTTGTAATCTTCGCAAAACTTAAACGATTGCCATCAATGATACTCGCATGATTGGCTCTGTCAGAATAAACGATATCACGTGGACCCGCAATTGTTGAAAGAACACCGATATTCGTTTGAAAACCTGTACTGAATGTCAGTGCAGACTCCTTGTTCAAAAACTCTGCAAGCTCCTCCTCCAGCTCATTATGCATAACCAGTGTACCATTAAGAAATCTCGAACCTGAACAACCGGACCCATACTGCTTAACTGCGGCAACTGTAGCATCAATAACCCGCGGATCACAAGTCAACCCCATATAGTTGTTTGAACCAAGCATTATCGTGCGTCGCCCCTCTATGGTAACAACGCTATCTTGATACGTCGAAAGCGCATGAAAATACGGATACACCCCTGCCGCAATCGCCTCTCTGGCAGCGGTGAACTTTGTACACTTATCAAATAAATCCAAAACATTGCATCCTTTCTCTTACGATGGTGAATATTTTCTCACAATAACATAGCATAATATATCATTTTCAAATATATTATCACATGTTTTAACATCGTACAATTACAAAACAATGACAATTAGCTTAGAAGCCCCCTGTCTTCTTAAGAATTTCTTCATAAATTCAATTGTATGTTTGTAAGAATTTTCGATTATCCTTTCAGATAGTTTCACAGAACTAGATTCTGCGACTTCACGCAGAATGACGAATAACAAAAAGTGAAAGGATGTGGTAGAATAGATGAAACATATGCAACTAGAGTGAAATGCACACGCATATTTCACACAGATCACATAGAACACGAGGAGCACACATAATGACAGACATACTTATTTGCGACGATGACAAGGAAATCGCTGAAGCAATCTCGGTTTACTTGAATAACGAGGGCTACAAGACCCATCAGGCTTATAACGGCAAGCAAGCCCTGTCCGCTCTTGAAGAGCATGACATAAAGCTAATTATCATGGACATTATGATGCCGGTACTTGACGGCTTGAGTGCAACAATGGAAATCCGCAAAAACCGTAACATACCTATCATTATGCTCTCTGCAAAAAGTGAGGACGCAGACAAAATCATGGGACTGTCAGCAGGAGCTGATGACTATGTCACAAAACCTTTCAACCCCCTTGAACTGATTGCACGTGTCAAAAGCCAATTACGACGCTATACAGTACTTGGGAGCGTGGCTCCGGCGGAAGAAGGCGTACACCGTGTCGGTGATCTGATAATTGACGATAATCATAAAACCGTAACTGTCGATGGCGAAGACATCAGACTTACTCCCCTCGAATACAAGATCGCATTATTACTCATCAGAAACCCCGGCAGGGTGTTTCCCATTGATGAAATATATGAGCGAGTATGGGGCGAAGATGCATTTTGTGCAGACAACACAGTTGCCGTTCATATACGGCGAATTCGGGAAAAGATTGAAATTGACCCGAAAAACCCAAAATATATAAAGGTGGTATGGGGAATTGGATACAAAATTGAAAGGCTGGAAAGTCGTTAGAATAATTAGTTTCATATTAATAGTTATACTCTGCATTGTAATATTGAGTCGTACTATATCTTTAATTGGTACAGCACAAGAAACAGGTGTTTCACCCGAAGTCGTGCTGCACGACTTGTCTGAAGAACCAATATTTATGCATCGATACATGATAGATGCACTTCGCATAGCTAGTGAGCTTGCGTACTTCGTGAACGAAGAAGCCATCATGGCCGGAGCACATTTACAATGGAGAACTCTTGGCATAGAAGAAAGATGGATAGATTGGGAATTCGATGGTGCGATAACGCAAGAAAGATGGGTATATACGGAAACTTCAGGTTGGATCGAAATTGGGACTGATATGCATACAGAGTTGTTTATTCTTCTTCAACTAGACTCGTCCTCACACAAGTATCATTATACACATCTTGAAATACCTGTGAATGACACTTCTAATCCACAACAAATTGAGCTTATGAGAATTTCGGAAGCAAATGCGATAGAGCAACAACTAAGGGATTTCAGAAATGCTCAGGAAAATTTAAACAATATTGAAGGTCTACAATTCTACATTAACTCTGAAGTATCAATTGGAACAACACACGCACGGGGTCAGAATATAGGAGCATTTGAAAATCATATCGACAGCTTAATTGATGACGATGTTGAACCGCAAACTTTCAGCCAAATAATCAGTAATGTTGATGAATCACAGCAGACAGAACAATTTTTCAGAACACAGCTTGCATATTTCATCATGACCCCCGCCAGTTCTCGACCTATGCAACCTGCATATATGAATCCTATTCACTTTACTTGGTTTGGTCCGTCATCAAATGCTGAAACCGCTACAATCTATCTTTCATTCACACAAGAGGTCGTAGATGCAATGGCTATCATGTATGCAAATGCTCGCACAGCATATATCGCCGACTTGACCATAATCGGAATTTCTGCTGTCCTTACACTTGCTTCCCTCGTGGTGTTACTAGTCGGAGCAGGCAGAGAGTATAAGCTTGTTGACGGTGTGAAAATGCGTGATGAAATACGCTTTTCTACAATCGACAGAGTTTATCTTGATATTGGATTCGCTCTAATAATTGGTTGGACAATGCTCGTAGTTCATTTGACTTTTATGATTGCTTCAGGTGTTTCAAATCCTTTTAATGCCATTGCATTTCATCTTCTGTTTACAACAATGGCACTGCTTGCCGTCCCACCGATATTACTGTGGATGATGAACCTGACAAAACGCATTAAAGCAGGCAAATTCTGGAAACACACCCTTGCCTATGCCATGCTTGTCAATTTGATATATAGGCCCATACGATACTGTATACGCGAAATCAGGTCGCAATGGTCAGGTGCTAAGCTAACAGGCAAAGTTGTAATCATTTCAGTAATTTCATTCTTCATTTTACTCTTTACGGGGATTCTCGGTGCGGCATCTTTCAACAGCCCGCTCCCTCTGTTTTTTGGAATTATCATATTTACCCCTATAATCGCATTTTTCTTGCTACGTTACGCAAAACGCATACGCACGCTCGAACAAGGAGCACAGCGTGTATGCGATGGTGATTACGAGACTACAATCGAAGTAGGCGGTGGCGAACTCGGCAACATTGCAAATTCAATTAACAATATGTCAGCCGGAATACACACCGCAGTCGAAGAACGCTTGAAAAGTGAACGCATGAAAACAGAACTCATAACTAATGTTTCCCACGACATAAGAACACCGCTGACATCTATAATTACATACACTGACCTGCTCGAACATGAGGGGCTCGATTGTGAAAAAGCACCGGAATATCTGGATGTACTAAAACAGAAGTCACTACGATTAAAGACCTTGATCGATGAGCTCTTCGAAGCGGCAAAGGCATCGACAGGAAATATTGATGTTAATCTCACCACAATCAACATCAGCTCCCTTATAAAGCAAGTATTGGGCGAACTCGAAAGTGCCGTGCAGTCATCTGGACTGGATATACGCACAAACTTACCGGAAGACCTCTATGCAACAGCAGACGGTAGACTGATGCAACGAGTGATGGAAAATCTCTTATCTAATGTGTTCAAGTATTCAATGCCGAACTCACGTGTGTATCTCGACTTGCACCCAGCTGACAACTATTACATTCGACTTGAAATTAAGAATGTATCGGCAACAGAGCTGAACTTTGACTCATCGGAACTGACAGAGCGATTCAAAAGAGGTGATGAGTCCCGCACCGACGGCGGTAGCGGTCTGGGTCTGTCAATAGTACAAAGTTTCGTAACCGCACAAGGTGGTAGATTTGATATATCAATCGACGGCGACTTGTTCAAAGCAATTGTAACACTACCAAGAGCACAACCGACACCACCACATTCATCGACCGATACGGACACCAGTAATTAATCACTAGAACACAAGGGATAACACACTACACCGCCACACGGAGAAAACCTTGATATTGCAAGAGAAATTAAGTTTTTTATAATCAAGTGAAGCGAGAGTCGCGCGAACTTGTTCGCATGACCTAGCGAACGCAGATTTGAGCGAAGCTATATAAAAGCAGACACCATCATTTGAAGTGTCTGCTTTGTTCTGCTTTACTCTCTACTAATGCTTATTTGTCACGTTTGTGGTTTTTGATCTTATCGCATAATGCACCGACTCCAATTGATATGGGTATAAACATTGCATTGATTCCTACCCCCAGCATAAATCCGATAACTACCCCAAGTGTTATACCTACTCGTGATTTTTCACTATTATTATTTTTCTCCATTGTATTGCTCCTTATTCTGAAGCCACAAATATAAATAATGCACCTTGCCATTTCACAAAATCGCAAGGTGAAATTTCTCGTTTAATTTTAGCACAATTAAATGAGAATTACCATCGCAAATTTCTCTCGTCCATCGTCCATCGCCCTGTGACGTAAGCCATGGTAAAAGAGTCGCAGCGTTGACTCTGCTTGACAGAAAAGATATCCTTTGATACATTAAATCTGCTACACATTTGATATTTGTGTAGCAGATGAGGTGAAATCGTGAAAAGAGTCATTGATGACGTGAAGTATATCTTTCATGAATTGAGCAAAGTTGAAACTCTCAAAGGAAAGTTGCACCTTAGTGAATCAAATGATGCTCTTGAAATAAAGTTTCATGAGTATATGCGTATTGATATTTGGAGCGATTACGTTTTGTTAAATAAAGGACTAACCCACTGGCATGGTGATGATGATGACATCATTGAGGATACTAAGGACATTGTAGCCGGAAACATAATTTTTGTTGAAAGAAGATGTCGATTGACACAATTGTGCAAATTAGGATTTCACTTATGTGACAACACATTAATAGCTTGCATGAAAAAAGAACGGTTTGATAAGAAAGGAAAAAAATATCTAACCAAAAAACGGTTGCGAATTTACAGCGGTAACACAATCATAAAACGCAGTGATTAGCACTAGATAGGAGCACGACACAGGTGATCAGTTCTCTTGTGCTCTCCCAACAATTCTTTAATAGCAATTCCATCATTGTAAAGTGTCTGCTTAACTGTCTACTAATGCTTATAGTTTACGAATCTCCATTACCCCTGCGCAATGCGACACCTGTTCATAAGTAACTGAACATGAGCTCTTCAAGGCTTCTACCAATTCCGAAAATACAAAGTAATATTCATTATCGTCCCAATCATCAGCGTTTTGAGCCTGGCATTTATTAAACTCAACTCTTGTTGAGAAACCAATATCTCCGATAAGAATTGCACCGGAATCGTTCAGATAAGGCAGTAACGAGTTGATAAACGTCACTTTCATTGTGTCGGGTAAGTGGTGGAAAGCATAGGTGCTGATTATATAATCGTACTTTGTTCCTTCTATCTCCGGTGGTAATCCGGTGACGAAATCACATTGGTAGAACATAGCGTTCGGCATTTTTTGTTTTGCAATTGCTAACATTTCGCTCGAAAAATCAATGCCGGTTATGGTCTGTCCATACTCATATAAAGCTGTCGACAGTGTTCCTGTCCCAACGCCAATATCTAACACATTTGCATAGTCTTGCTTTGTCACTGTGTTGTAGAAAGAATCCATTATCTTTTTGTACCCTGCAAAAGGATAGGCGTTGTTCTCATCTGCTAATCGAACCTCATCATCATAACTACCCGCCCACATGTCAAAAACGTGGTGTTCAATCATATCGCTATTGTTATTTGTCATTACGACCCCTTTCTGATTAAATACCTCAGCCTATTAAATCACCCTTTGTCGCAATCGCTTGTAATTCTTCATTGCCGACCAGTAGTTGGCATTTCACACTTGTACCTGCAATAATGGTGGCAACTACTTCTTCTCCGGTATTTAGCTTGCCATTAAGTGACACTTGTTTTAATTGAACTCCCTTTGCCGTATCTACGAGTTCATCATTGATGTACAATTTTTCAGTCGAACCGACAGTTACTTCAATTCGGTTTTCGCGGTACATGTAAACCCATTCGCATCTAATAATTGGCAATTCAGCTTTTGCAATAGTGCGTCCTACTGAAATTGCGATGGATGGAATTATACACACAACCATCACAAGTATAGTAAGCTGTGTTAGCGTTGTTTCAATGCCGAGAACATTTAAGATAATTACCAGAGATATACCAGTGATTATTCCATACACAAATGGAGCTATGGTCTTCCTAAATTTTTTCACCTTATTCCTCCTAAAATTTTAATTTATTTTTGAAGTGCATTATCTGCGTATCCAAACAACACGAGCGCGCACGACAAAGCTACTACGCATTTCGCCTACTATGAATAATGCACCTTGCCATTTCACAAAATCGCAAGGTGAAATTTCTCGTTTAATTTTAGCATAATTAAATGAGAATTACCATCGCAAATTTCTCTCGTCCATCGTCCATCGCCCTGTGGCGTAAGCCACGATTTGGTTGCAAGTATTGTGCTGTTCATGTATAATTTTTTTAATCATTAGACAGGTAAGGACAACTCACAACTATGGAACAAATGCTTACAAAAATTGATATTTATACATCTCAAGATGGACTTGAAGTTGTCGGAGCAGCTCTTGAGGTGCTTGGGCATCCCGCATTTATTATCGTTGACCCAAACGACTTTGATCGACTGATGGACGGCAAATTCGGTGCCTGGGATTATTTCGATAAAAGTTTATCCTCCCTCAAATATGCCGAGGCATCTATCACTCTATATTTAATTGACGATGAAAACATAAACAAGCATATTACAGAAATCCAAAATATGCTGGAACAGCTCAAGATATCTGATCAGGACAGATTGTTTGGCAGACTTGAGTGTATTATTTCTAGCGTAGATAATGTCGACTGGAATAAATCATGGAAAGAAACCGTCAAGCCCTTCTCCATTGGTGAAAAGCTGATGATATGTCCACCATGGGATAATGAAACATTTGAAGGTAAAACTATTTTACGAATAGAGCCCGGGCAGGCGTTTGGTACCGGCACAGACGAGACAACCAAACTGTGCCTTGAAGTCCTGGAAAGCATGACACTTGATGATACGACCGTGCTCGATATTGGTTGCGGCAGCGGAATACTCTCCATTGCCGGTCTGCTTCTCGGTGCAAATTCCGCACTAGGCATTGACATAGACCAAATCGCAGTAGAAACCGCAATAACAAATGCCACAATGAACAATGTCTCAGATAGAGCAGAGTTTCTTTGTGGCAACTTGATTGATGCTGTCGATCAAAAGTACGATATAGTATGTGCAAATATAATCGCAGATGTGATTATCACGCTTTTGCCGCAAGTTAAAAAATGTCTCAAACCCGGCGGTATGTTGATACTTTCCGGCATTTTGGCAGATCGTGAACAGGATGTAATGGAAATTGCAACCAATAATGGTTATTCTCTAACACAGCGTCGAGAAGAAAACGATTGGGTTTGCCTTGTAGTAGGACACAGGTGATCAGTTCTCTTGTGCTCGTTCTTGCTAGAGCACACAACAATCATTGAATAGTATGTTCAGGTAATCCATTCTTCCATCAAAGACGCGGTTTATATAAACTATTTCTTTATTCTTGTCAATACTATAGGTGATAATGTAGATTTGTTTTTTCGTAAACTGAAATACTAAATAACGATAATCCGTTATTACTTCAATCTTTGTTTGTAGTGAAGCACCCAACTCGGGAGATGTTTCCAACACTTCCATTTTCTGCATTGCCTGATCTACAAAACTTGTGCCACTACCATTGAAATTATTCAAATTTTCTTCGATAATTTTCAAATCAGATTTACTGGAATCAGTTAGTTGTACGATCATATCCCAAATTCTTTACGAGCATCTGCCAACGTTGTAACACGACCTGCTGCAATATCAATTTCTGACTTTCTCAACTCCGACATTAGCCAACGTTCTGCACGCAAGCGTTCGAGTTCTTCCATCTCAACAATAGCATATTGTGCTTTTCCATTTTTAGTTAGAGCTACTTCATTCCCATATGAAACCTGATTTAATACTTTGTTGTAATTCCTTAGATCAGATACAGGTACTATAGTCATCCCAAACACAACCTTTCGTAAAATTTTACTAACTTTATTATAATCTAATTTTGAAAGAATATCAAGCAGATTAGCAAATTTTACTTTCAAAATGTATACAACTTCTGTTGAAATATCGAGTAAACAAGCAAACTTGCAACTACAATCACCCACCTTGATTACTCTAAGTTTTGATCTACAATAATTTTACGTTTGAGCAGATGATATAAAATCAAACCTAATATGAAACCAACACCCACATTCCAAATTGAGAATCCGGCGGTGATAAGCAAGACAAAAAAGTCTTTTTTATCCTTTCCGATATCCCGTGCAGACATTGCAAGCTCAATCCCTGCAAAAAACAACATAACTCCCAAAACTGCTGCGGGAATCATGCTAAACAAAAACAAAACCGAATTACTAAAGAATAACCCCATCAATAAGAGACAAGCTCCAAGTATAACTATAGAACCTCCTGTTCGAGCACCGAATCGAATATGAGCTGCCATGCCGCCTGAACCGTGACAAACAGGAATCCCACCAAATATCGGAGATATGATGTTCATTATGCCCTTAGAAACCGCAATTTTCTTTTCGCTCACAGGATGCTCCGGAAATTGTCGATTGTTTTCAGTGGTCGTTGCAATTACAGCATTTCCCAAGGTTAATGGTATTTGCGGAATCGCCAGTATGAAAACACCTGTAAGCACCTCATGCCAAGATAGAGTGTTCAATGCAAATTGTGGAATATCAAAACCCGGTCTTATAGAAATCAGTTCTTGCCACAACCCCTCAACCCTAAACATTGAAACGATTACACCAAAAATAAGCACTATGAACATTGCGGGGATTCTCTTCATTCTTAATAATGCAAAAATCAAAACTAACGCGACAAATGCAATAATCAAGTCGGTTCTCATCAAATCTGTTCCCTTAATGATAAATGAAATACCAAGACCAAGAACTACACCTCTGACAACCGGCTTGCTTGCTATTTTTGCAACGTACTTGAGTGCTCCCGACAAAGCAATAACAAGCCAAAACACACCAGTAAAAAGCCCGGCACCCCAGACCATATTCGGAGTGATGAGCGTTGCCTGCGCAATGGCTGCACCACCGATTGCTTTCATTGGCTGCACAGGAATTGGCGTTTTATAATATAATCCGGAAGCAATTAAAAACACGCCTAGTGTAAGGAGTACTCCGGTTGGCTCGATGCCCAGAACCGTAATATATCCTACGACAAACGGAATCAGAGTCCCCAAGTCCCCAAAAGCACCTGCCCACTCAAACCGATTGTAACGATTGCCCAAGACACTTTTACCTTCACCCATTAGTCTGCCACAATTTTCACGCCGACATCAATGGGTTCGGCATTATAAAGGCTTGTTGTAACAATTCCGTCAATACCTGTTTTCGCATATTCGGCAGTATTTGTTGCGTCTATACCTCCCGATGCTAAGAAAACAGCATTCGGAAAATTAGCTCTTAGCTTTGCAACGGTTTCGCTCATATCTTCTGCAGGTAGTTTATCAAATTGAATGCCATCAACTCCAGCCTCACACAGTTTTTTCGCCTCTGCATAATCTGAAGATTCCACAATTATTTTCTTCTCGCAACACTCAATTCTTAACTCAGGCATTTTTTTAATTAAAGAATCAAGTCCACCAATGTAGTCGATGTGCTGCTTGAAAATCAATACAGTTTCAGATAAACCTAGTCTGTGCGGTGATGCGCCTCCTGCCATAATCGACATTATTGCCAACGATTTCGTGCCGGGAAAACCTTTTCTTGTTGTCAACACCGCTATATTTGGATTGTATTTTTTTGCAATCTGAACCATGCGGTGCGTTACAGTTGCAATTCCTGAACAATGATCCAGTACATTTTGTCCTACTTTCCATGCCATATTAATATCACAACCACGTCCACGACCAGAAATAAGCTCGTCACCCGGTTTAACCGGCGTTCCGGATGGGATAAGCATTTCGGTTTCAATGTTAAGACGTTCAAATATCGTCTTTACGACTTCAGTACCGCAGATGACAGCATCATCTCTTGTAAAGTAAGCTATTCTTCCCGGTTGATTGTTAATGCCCAAGCTGTGGCTCGTTAGGTCAATGTATGGAACATCTTCCTTAATAATTCTGTCTATTTCTTCGATTGCAAAAAACATATTAAAGTCCCTTTCTCTAAGTTAAAGTCACAAATCGTCCATAATCTATTCTAAACACATAACTTTATCTTCCGGAATGTGCAGTATTAACTCTTTTGAATCAGAGTTAGTCAAAATATCTTTTGCGACATCAAACTGTAGTGTCTTTTCGCTTTTTGAGTTTGTATCATTTGTATCAAAGGAAAATAAATATACTTTCTCAAACGGTTCATCAATCACTTTATGAGTATTGCAGTAAAACGTGTTTTCGTCATTTTCTATGTGAGAAACACGTTGAAAATGATGGGCACGTACGCCAACATATCGGATATCGTCAGGAACGGTGGATGTCGTCTTTAGCGATACTCCCCATTCAAGTGCCTTTATATGATTATCGTCAATTTTCTCAGCCGCTGAAATATTTTTGCACCCTGTCATCAGCGCAGAGTTTAAGGTTTTTGGAGAATCAAATATATCTTTGTTCGTACCCACTGTCTCGATGTTCCCGTCATACATGACTGCGATTTTATCACTTATTCGATATACTTCATCACGATTATGCGAAACAAAAATAGTCGTCCCGTGAAATGACTCCAATATAGACACTACTTCCTGCTCAACGCTCCATTTTAGTTGCGTATCCAAAGCCGAAAAAGGTTCATCAAGCAGTATGATTTCCGGCTCAGAAACCAGTATTCGTGCGAGTGCAGTCCTTTGTTGTTGCCCGCCAGAAATTTGACTTGGGTAAAGGTTTTTTACATTTTCCAGTTGAAATAACTTAATCATGTCGGCGACAAGACGGTGTTTCTCGCTTTTGGTTTTATTTATGACACTTGCAATATTTTTCCAAACTGTCATAGTTGGAAAAAGTGCATAATTTTGAAACAAAAAACCCACATTCCTTTTTTGAGGAGGAAGATTAATGCGCTTCTCGCTATCAAAGACCGTTTCGCCGTTAATTACAATGCGCCCTCTGTCCGGCTTTTCAATTCCGGCTATACACTTGAGTGTAAGGCTTTTACCGCAGCCCGAGTTCCCCAAAAGAGCGACAACTTCGTCTTTGCCTTCCAGACTTACCGATAAACTGAAATCAGGGAATTTCTTTTCAATATCAAGGTATAATGACATAGTATGCTCCGGTTAGTTTAATTTGTTTTCGGCTTTTTTCTTGTCCGATGCAAAGTGATTCATTAGCATAATCATGACAAATGACATCATAGAGAGTATCGCAACCCAAATGTATGCTATTTCTCTGTTTCCTGCTGATACCGCTGAGAATACTGCGATTGCCATTGTTTGTGTTCTGCCGGGAATGTTGCCTGCAAGCATAATCGTTGCACCGAATTCACCTAGGGCACGTGCGAACGCAAGGACAGTTCCGGCTAAAATCCCGGCTTTCGCCATGGGAACTTTGATTGTCCAAAAGATTTTCAACTTGGAGAACCCAAGGGTTTCAGCCGCATATATTATATTTGGATCAATCTGTTCAAACGCTCCTCTTGCTGTGCGATACATCAGCGGAAATGAAACAAAAATTGCTGCAATCACAGCACCTACCCATGTAAAAACAACAGATACTCCAAAATGAACATCCAAGAATTGACCTATAACACCGTTACGCCCGAAAACAAGTAGCAAGAAAAATCCGGCCACAGTGGGAGGTAAAATCATTGGCAATGTGAAAATGGTGTCAATAATGCCTTTCCCTCGTTTTAATTTGTATACCAAATTAGCCGCTGCCAACCCTAAGAAAAAAGTCAGAGCAGTTGCCAGAAGTGCGACCTGAATAGAAATCATGAACGGTCTAAAATCCATATACAAACTCCTTAATCGTCCGTCTGAGTCCTGCAAGGATAGGGATATTCTTTCCTCAATGCTGTCAACTTAAGGTCATCGTCATTCTGCGCGAAGTCGCAGAATCTACGCCATCTGTTATTGCTGGATCCTGCGACTTCGCGCAGGATGACGGTGGTGATATTCCTGAGTTGACAGTATTGATTGCTTCCCTCTCCTTGCAGTGCTTTCCATAATAAATATATATTTGCGACTATCTATACATTGTGAAGCCGAACTGTTCGAATATTGCTCTGGCAGTATCCGAGAATAGAAAATCAATGAAAAGTTGAGCTTCTACTTTGTGTGGACTTGATTCAACTATTCCCACCGGATTAACAGATGGAGCATGAAGTGCGGCATCTGCAACCTCTACAACTCGAACATAGTCTGACGTAATTGCATCAGTCATGAATACAACGCCGGCATCTACTTCACCGGTTTCCACCCATGTCAAAATTTGACGAACATCGCTTGCCAAGACAGCTTTATCGTATACTTCATCTACAATGCCTAACTCGGTAAACACTTCTTCCGCAAATCTTCCTATTGGCATGGCTTCAGGGTCGCCTACACCTATAATGCCGACAGAATCATTTGCCACGTCAGCAAAACCTTCAATGTCGATGTCGCTATCGACAGGAACAATAAGTGCAACAGTGTTTGTCACTACGACGCTACCTTCGCCATAAATTAGATCTTGCTCTTCAAGATTTCTCATCTGTGCAGCCGCAGCAGAAAAGAAAACGTCGATTGGAGCACCTTCCTCAATTTGACCTTGTAGTGCACCGGAAGATGCGAATGTATGTACTATGGTTACATGGGGATATAAGTCTGTGTAAACCGCAGATAATTCTTCAAGAACGTCAACAAGGCTCATAGCCGCACCAACTAACAGCTCAACAGGTTCTACTTCCGGTTCTGCTTCTGGCTCTGGTTCTGGTTCGGGTTCAGGTTCCGGAGCAGGTTCGGGTGTAGCTTCTTCCTGTGCAGGTGGCTCCGGCTCAGGTGTGGTTGCCGCTTCTTGTGCGCAACCGACCAATAGTGCTAGTATGACTAATATAGCAATTGTAAGTGTACCAATTTTTCTTAACATCATGTTTTTCCTCCTAATTTGTAGTGTAATTTTTGAGTTTCTTCAGTAAGTTAACTTTTGGCGAGCTTCAACTCCTTTCCTCAGAAAAAGACCACAAAAACACAAAACGCCCTGTTTAGGACGTAAAAACATGAGTATAGCTTATAATTAAGCCAACCCACAGATTTACTCCTTTTCACACTGGAAGGCAAATGCGTTTCCACATAAACCCTATCGTTTTAGCAAGCATAGTCAAAGACCGTAGCTCGATAAAATCGAAGTAATTTTCTGTATATTTAATTTGATATCAATATTTGCTGTAAAAAAGTATATCCTGCTTGCACAAGTTTGTCAATATGTATTTACATTTTTCAAGTCCAAATGTCAGGTTCAAGCCAGACTATCATACGTCTCCCGGACTTCCGATGAGAAGTACAATGAACCCAGTGCACAAACGACATCACTATCCTCTGCCATATTCAGTGCTTCGGTAATGCCTGACTTGACTGTGCCGCAGTCAACAACAGGTGCATCGAAGCGTTTTAGCTTCTCCGCTAATTCGCTCGCTTCCATAGCTCGTACATGGTCAGGCTTTACGGTCAAGAACACCTTTGCAAATGGTGCAATATGACCCATCATTGCATCAATATCTTTATCCGCCATAACACCGACAATAAAGATAATCTTCTTGTCGCCAAAATGGTTTCGCAAGCTATCTGCAGTAGCTTCCATACCTTGAGGATTGTGAGAGCCATCTAAGATAAAGACAGGATCACGTCCTAAAATCTCAAATCTGCCCGGCCAGTTAACTGACTCAAGTCCCGAAACAATATCTGCATCCGTAATTTTATAACCTTTGTCACGAAGCTTTTCAAGGGCGGTTATGGCAACAGTGGCATTATATGGCTGATAGGCACCTGCAAGAGGTAGCAAAAATTCATTATATGGCTCTACCTTGAGCGTAACACCCTCAAGTGAAAACTCACGACTTTTTATCCGTAAAAAATCCACCTTTTGCAATCTAGCACCACGATCAGTCGCAACTCTATTGAACACAGCTTCAACATCATCTTCGCCGCCATATACAACAACATCACCGCCCGACTTTATTATCCCCGCTTTTTCTCCGGCGATATCGCTAATTGTCGGACCAAGTTCATTTACATGGTCATACCCAATCGCTGTAATAACGGCAAGTTCAGGAGTTTCAATGACATTAGTCGAATCCATCCGACCACCCATCCCAACCTCAAGAACAACAATATCGCACGCTTTCTTCAAGAAAAACTGCATGGCAAGAGCCGTAACAATCTCAAACTCCGTTGGCGAATCACTCATAGCATCCGCAAAGGGACGAATCTCATCTGTCAACTCCACAAGTTCATCATCAGAAACATACTCGCCATTGACCTGCATACGCTCATTGAATTTCATAATATACGGAGAAATAAACAACCCCGTCCTATACCCTGCCTCTTTCAAAGCAGAAGCAATACAAATAGAAGTTGAACCTTTCCCGTTTGTACCCGCAACATGGACAAACTTCAACTTCTTTTCAGGATTACCAAGAGCTTTCAAAAGCTCCTGTGTCCGCTCAAGCCCCGGCTTGCTCCCCTGCCACTTGACACTATGTATATACTCGAGAGTTTCATTAATTCCCATCAACTTCAAAGATTCCTTTCCATCCTCCAAAACTAGCTATCAAAGTATAGCATTTTGTGGACATTTTTGCAAAAATCATGTATTATTATGTCTATCAACTTAGCGTAGCTACAATTGATATTGGAGCATGTGTTGCCGTCAGTGCATTCCGTCAGCGCAACCATGGACGGTGGAGTAGTGCTTCACATTTGAAATAGCTGGCTTTGTATGTCGAGGATTTTTGTCATAAGACAAGGCACGAGGAAAGCGAATACCCTTTGGTATTTAACTGACGAGTAACGCAGTATTGTGACAAAAAGACCGACAAAGAAAGATAGTTATTTCAAGTGTGATGCACCAGGCTCATTATGCGCATGAATGCGCATTTGAGCGTAGGAATCATTGACGGTAATACATGCTCCAATATCAACGACATAAGCCAGGAGCAACAATCATGATATCAGAAAAAATGATAGCCCTCACAAAGAGCAATTCGATCATCCGTGCAATGTTTGAAGAAGGCAATAGACTTGCGGAGCTTCATGGACGCGAAAATGTCTATGACTTTAGTCTCGGCAACCCCAGCATCCCCTCGCCCGATGCCGTGAACAAGGCAATCATAGACATCGTACAAGAAGAGAACGCCATCGCGCTTCACGGATATATGAGCAACACCGGCTACCCTATTGTCAGAAAGACCATCGCCGAATCCCTCAACGCAAGGTTTGACACCACATTCGACGAGAACAACATCATCATGTCCGTCGGTGCAGCCGGAGGACTTAATGTCGTACTAAAGACCCTCGTGAACCCGGGCGATGAAATCATTGTAATCTCGCCATACTTCGTAGAATACAATAACTATGTAAGCAACTACGATGGAAAACTCGTAATAGTTCCCGCATCACGTTCTGACTTCCAACCTGATGCTAACGCCATCAGAGAAGCAATCACGCCAAAAACAAAAGCACTCATATTAAACTCACCAAATAACCCGACAGGTGTTATTTACACTGAAGAAATATTAGATAAGATAGCAACAGTTCTTGAGAAAAAGTCCAAAGAATACGGTTCGCCTATTTACATCATTTCTGATGAACCATATCGCGAGTTGGCTTTCAGCGGTACCCACGTGCCATTCATCACAAAGCATTATAGAAATACAATTGTCTGTTATTCATGGTCAAAGTCGCTGTCACTCCCCGGACAACGCATTGGATATATTGCGATACCAAGTGAAGTTGATGACTATGAGCTTATTTTTGATACTGCAGGCATTGCAACACGAATACTCGGCTATGTAAATGCACCTGCACTTATTCAGAGAGTCGTTGCAAAATGCCTCAACGAACAAACCGACATAGCTACATATGACAATAACAGAAAATTACTATATAATGGATTAACAGAACTCGGCTTCGAAGCGATCTACCCCCAAGGAGCATTCTACTTATGGCTAAAGACCCCCTGTGATGACAAAGAGTTTGCTGAAATAGCAAAAAAATATAACATTCTTCTCGTACCAGGCACAGCATTTGCTTGTCCCGGATATGCACGAATTGCATACTGCGTATCCAAGGAAACCATAAAAAACTCGCTCCCCGCATTTGAGAAATTAGTGCAACGTATACGCTACACTAGCTAACGACTTAGGGGCTAGTAAGATAAATTGCTCGTTATCAATAACATTGAAAGGTATAATCATTTTATGGAAAACTCAGCCGAAAACAAAAAAATCATACTATCAGGTATTCAACCCAGTGGTGCTATGACCCTTGGGACATATATTGGAGCACTCAAAAACTGGGCGATGCTCGCTGATGAGTATGATTGTTATTACATGATAGTCGATATGCACGCCATCGTTGCACGTCAAGTTCCCGCAACACTTCGCAAGACGCCATTTGAGCAACTTGCTCAATATATCGCCTGTGGACTTGACCCTGACAAGAACACCCTCTTCATACAAAGCCATGTACCTGCACATTCACAGCTTTCATGGGTACTTAATTGTTATACAATGTTTGGCGAACTCTCACGCATGACACAATTCAAAGACAAATCGTCAAGAAATGCAGAAAATATAAACGCCGGACTCTTTACATACCCTGTCTTGCAAGCTGCAGATATATTGTTATACCAAGCAGACTTAGTTCCTGTAGGTGCTGATCAGAAGCAACATGTTGAGCTCACACGAGATATTGCAGTGAGATTCAATGGAATATACGGAGATGTCTTTAAGTTACCTGATTCATACATACCGAAAACAGGTGCCAGAATCATGGATTTACAAACGCCTACAAACAAAATGTCGAAATCCGATATTGCAGATGGCGGTTGCGTTCTTATTCGAGACAAGCCGGAAGACATCATGCGTTCATTCAAGCGTGCTGTGACTGACAGCGAAACCAGTGTGCGTTATGATCTTGAAAACAAACCCGGCATCTCAAATCTGATCCAAATATATTCAGTCTGCACAGACAAAAGCTTCGCAGATATCGAAAAAGAGTTTGACGGCAAAGGGTATGGTGACTTTAAAGTGACGGTTGGCGAAGCTGTTGTCGAACTGCTTCGTCCTATCCGTGAGGAATCAGAAAAGCTTCTAGCAGACAAAGCATATTTAGAAAGCGTCTTTAAAGCAGGTGCGGATAAAGCCTCCTATGTCGCAAACAAAACTATTCGCAAAGTTTATAAAAAGATTGGCTTCATCGAAAAGCCAAGATAACAAGAATCGACATAATAAATCCCACTATGTAACTGTTCACATGACAATACATAGTGGGTATTTTTGTATAACGAGGCTTAGGGTAGAGGGATTCGAACCCCATCGCCTGACGTATGTCAGGTGCTTGCAGTTTTAGCAGAGCGGATTTTTGTCTATGTGTTGACAAAGACCGCAGGGAATACTTTCGTATTGGTAAGGGATTTGGCAAGACAGAGGCGGAAATACGCCTGTTAAAACCGATGGGTGTTCGAATCCCTCTACCCTATCTACAAGCTCATATCCTCCATGGGAATTTCTTTAATATTGGGAACATTCGTATGCTCAGGCTTTCGCTTCGTCGGCTCATAACGAAAAGACGTGCACTTACCCTCGGTTGTCATTATTCCGCGCTTACTGCATGCAATCTCTTCATTTCCCAGCGACATACCATATCTGCAGTATCCGCAACAAGGATCAACATTACGTCTGAAAAGCATACTCTCAACACCCTCTCACAACAGTGTAAGATCACTTTATCATAAATTGTAGTATTATACAATATTTTTTGTAACACTGTTTATGTCACTATTTATTGTTACAGGTTCGCTCATGTCAGGCAGTTTTCTCCGATTTTTTCGCGTATGGAGGGTGATGAGACCCGTGCTAGCGAAAAAACTAAGGAAATTGCCTGACGTGGGCGTCTGTGTTATTACACCCTTTCGCATAGTTACAGAGCTTTGCGAGACAGCAACGACTGCAAGCAGGATTTCTCGCAGGACAAACAGCACGCCCATGCAGAACCAAACGATGACAAAAATCTGACGACTCTTCCGGAGGAAGAATCTCACGGAGCTTCGTCTCAATCTTCACAGGATCCTTAGTATCAACCAACCCAACTCGATTAGAAAGCCTGATACAATGTGTATCAACCACCACCGCAGGCTTGTTGAACACATCACCAAGAATCAAGTTCGCAGTTTTTCTCCCTACACCCGGCAACCTCAACAGCTCCTCCATAGTGTCAGGAACCTTGCCATCAAAGACACCAAGAATCATTGCCGAAGCCGCAATAATATCCCTCGCCTTAACCCTATAGAACCCACAAGGATGAACAATTTCTTCCATCTCATTAATATCCGCAGCCGCGAGAGCCTCAAGAGACGGATAACGCTTGAACAAAACAGGCGTTATAGTATTGACTCGAGCATCAGTACACTGTGCAGCAAGCCTCGCCGCAAACAGCAACTCATAGTCTTTTCTATACTCCAATTCACAAATCGGCTCCGGATAACACTCCTCAAGCAACCTGATCATCTCAAGAATATCAGCATTTGAAAACATAATCCACCTCCTGAATATAATTTTTCTAAAGTGCAGAGTGTGTGTTGCCGTTATTGTATTTCGAATAACCATAACACATCCGTATAACAATAACACATTTGTATTGAATTTTACAGAGGTATTATATATAATATACGGTAGGGAAAATTGGTAGTAAATATTTTAGGAGGAAAGTCTGTGGTTAAAGAATGTATGTCAACTATCTCAAAGTATGACCCTGAAGTTGGGAGTGCAATTGAAAAAGAGTTTAATCGTCAACGTCGAAACATCGAGCTCATAGCATCCGAGAACATCGTCAGTGAAGAAGTCATGCTCGCACAAGGTAGCGTACTCACAAACAAATACGCTGAAGGATATCCGGGACGCCGCTTCTATGGTGGATGTGAAGACGTTGATATCGTCGAAACAATCGCAATTGAACGCTTAAAAAAGCTATTCGGTGCAAATTACGCCAATGTTCAACCACATTCCGGCGCATCTGCAAACTATGCCGCATTTATGGTCTTGACACAGCCCGGCGACACCATACTTGGCATGAACTTAGATCATGGCGGCCACCTAACTCATGGCCATCCGGCTAATTTTTCCGGCAAATACTACAATGTTGTTGCCTATGGTATCACAGATGATACCAATGTAATTGATTATGACGATGTTTTGAAGAAAGCAAAAGAATGTAAGCCCAAAATGATTATTGCGGGTGCATCTGCTTTCCCAAGAAGCATCGATTTTAAAAAGTTTTCAGAAATAGCAAAAGAAGTCGGTGCATACTTATTCGTTGACATGGCACATATCGCCGGTCTCGTTGCCGCAGGACTGCATCAAAGCCCTGTACCATATGCCGACATCGTATCAAGTACAACACACAAGACTCTGCGTGGCCCGCGTGGCGGCTTCCTCCTGACAAACGATGAAGCTATCGCAAAGAAAATCAACTCCGCAGTGTTCCCGGGCGCACAGGGTGGTCCTCTAATGCACGTGATAGCGGCTAAGGCTGTTGCATTTGGCGAAGCACTCAAGCCTGACTTCAAAGATTATCAACGCCAAGTTGTTGCAAATGCAAAAGCACTGGCCGAAGGTTTGATAAGCCATGGATTTGACCTCGTATCCGGCGGCACTGACAACCATCTCATGCTTGTTGATGTTAGAAAATTCAACATGACCGGTGACGAGTTGGAAAAACTACTCGATTCTGTTCATATCACAACAAATAAGAACAAAATACCAAACGACCCGCAACCCGCACTGAAAGCCAGTGGTATGCGTCTCGGCACTCCGGCTGTCACAACACGTGGCTTCCGTGAAGCTGACATGACCAAAATTGCGGAACTGATATACTTGACTGCATCTGACTTTGACAACAAAGCAGACTACATTCGTGCAGAAGTAAATAAACTATGTGAGAAGTATCCTATTTATGAATAAATCTAAACGACCCAGGTTTTCACTTATTCCGGATTATGTCTTTCGTGACATCACAGATGTGCCTGTTGATTTTCTCAAAAAACACGGGATCAAATTCTTAATGTTGGATTTAGACAACACTTTAGCTGCTTATGACGAGCACGTGATGGCTGATGAAATCGTTGAGTGGCTTGATGATGTCAGAAATAGCGGCATTAAGCTATTCATAATATCTAACAGCACCCGAACGAATCGTGTGAGTCCCCTTTCCGATTCCGTTGGCATTAGCTATATTATGAAGTCATTCAAGCCGTCTCCAAAATCCCTGTTGACTGCCATGGAACAAGAAGGCTTTGATAGAGATGTCTCTGCGCTTGCCGGTGATCAGATTTCTACAGATGGAATCGCCGCAAACAGAGCCGGAGTTATTTCAATCGTAATCAGACCCAGACACTTCTCAAATATATTTCTCGCAATACGCTACGCCTTTGAAATCCCGTTTAGGGCGATGTGCAAAAATAAGACACATAGAAAGTAGAGTTATATTAACATGAAAAATATAGATAGAATTCGACAGGCAATGCCAAAGTATAAATGTCAGTCTGCACTCATTTCAAGCGAAGTAAACAGAAAGTTTGCAACAGACTTTTTGTCCAGCGCAGGAACACTATTTATCACAGAAAAAGACGCATGGTATTTTGCCGACACGCGCTATATCGAAGTTGCTGAAGCTTCAATAAAAGACGCAAATGTTGTGCTTAGTGCTGATAATAACGCAACAAATAATCACATCAAGAAAATCATCAAAGAAAATAACATTACATCCATTGGATTTGAAGACAGTATCGTCTCATACACAGCTCACAAGGAATTGCAAAAGGCCTATGGTGTTGAGTTAATCCCTGCCCAAAAGCTTATAAATGAATTGCGTGAAGTTAAGTCTCAAGCTGAACTTGACAACATAATAAAAGCGCAGCGTATTTCTGAAAGAGTCTTTAATGAAGTTCTTCCACTAATAAGCACAGAAGTTACTGAGAAAGACATAGCCGCGGAAATAATCTATCGCACATTAAAAAATGGTGCTGACAACGTATCATTCCCTCCAATTGTTGTTTCAGGCACGAACTCAAGCAGACCCCACGGAGTGCCTGGCGATGTGAAAATCCAAAAAGGATTTCTGACCATCGACTGGGGTGCAAAATTTGATGGTTGGTGTAGTGACACAACCAGAACCGTCTGCATCGGCAAGCCTGATGATGAAATGGTGAACATATATAACACAATTTACAAAGCTCAAGAAGCCGGAATAAATGCAATTCACGGTGGAGTTATTGGGGTCGATGTTGATACCGCTGCCAGAAAAGTCATCGAAGATGCGGGTTATGGCAAGTATTTCGGACATGGCTTCGGGCATACACAAGGTCTTGAAGTGCATGAATCGCTTAGAGCATCGCCGACATCCAAAGACATATTGCCTGCCGGTGCCGTCATGTCTGCAGAGCCGGGCATATACTTACCCGGCAAGTTCGGAGCAAGAATTGAAGATACCATCCATATAACTGAAAATGGCTTTGAAAACATAACAAAATTGTCAAAAGAGTTATTGGTAATTTAGTATCGGAATAACCGGTCAGATTCCACTCAAGGCGGGCAATTAAACTTGCAATTCACAAAATCGCGAAACTAGCAATATTTTCTTGCATTATCACCACAATTAATATAGAATAGGTGTGTTATTTAAGTCTGACAAACGTCAGATTAAGGAGGAATATTAGTGATATCAGCCGGAGATTTTAAAAATGGTGTAACGTTCGAGTGGGATGGGAAAGTCATGCAGGTCGTTGAGTTTCAACACGTCAAGCCTGGAAAGGGTGCTGCATTTGTCCGCACTAAAGTTAAAAATGTTATCACAGGTAGCGTAATCGAGACGTCATTTAATCCATCTGACAAGTTCGAGAGTGCGTTTGTTGAGCGTCGCGATATGGAATATAGTTACAATGACGGTGATCTATATTATTTCATGGATCAAGAAACATTTGAGCTTGAACCAATTGACAAGAGCCTCTTAGGCGATAGTTTCAAGTTCGTAAAAGAGAACATGACATGCAATATCCATTCATACAAAGGCAAAATCTATAATGTTGATCCACCAAACTTTGTAGACCTTGTCGTCACCGACACAGACCCCGGATTCAAAGGTGATACAGCTACAAATGTTCTCAAGCCGGCAACTGTAGAAACCGGTGCTGAAGTAAAAGTACCGCTATTCATTGAAGAAGGCGAAAAAATCCGCATTGACACAAGATCCGGTGAATATATGGAGCGTACCAAAGGCTAGTAAATTAAACAAAATTGGAGGATTGTATTTATGAATATCAAGGAAAGAGTTGCATATCTGGAAGGATTGGCTGAAGGAATGAGCATCAAGGATGCTGATCACGGAAAATTTTTCGGCGCAATTGTCGACACACTCAGAGATATGGCTGATGAAATCGAAGAGCTAAGCGAAAATGCATATGATCTTGGTGAAGAAATCGATGTTATCTCAAGTGATCTTGCTGATGTTGAAGAATTCTTGCTAGATGAAGATTTTGACTTGGATGAAGAAGATTTCGACTTTGATTTTGACGAAGAAGACGATGATGATTTCGATGATGAGCATGATTGTTGCCCACAAAAGAATGCTGGCGGTCCTTGCTGTGATTCCGGCGAAGAAGACGATGTTGAGTTTACATTCAATATAAAATGTCCACAGTGTGATTGTGAAATCGAACTTAGCGAAGAAGATGTCGCAAACGAGTCTGTGACATGTCCATCATGTAACAACGAACTTGAACTCGAAATCGACGAAGTCGATGTTGATGATGAGTTCTCTGAAGAAGGTGCACCACAAGGGTAAAGGAGCGTATCAATTATGTCAGAAAAAGAAAGAAGTGCCCTTGAAAAGGTCTTTTTAGCCGGAGTTGGCGCAGTCGCCAAAACTGCAGAAGCTGCCAGTGATTTGCTGGATGACCTTGTGAAAAAGGGTGCAATAACAATTGAGCAGAGCAAAGAAATCAATGAGGAACTTATCAAAAAAGGTGAAGATACAGTCGAAAAAGGCAAAGTCAAAGGCGAAAAGTTGAAAACCGGATTCAAAGAAACCGTCATTGATGCGACTGCCGCTGTGCAAGGCTCAGCTGTAAATGGCTTTGTTAAGAATATGCATAGACTCACACCGGATGAGCTGATAAAAGTTCAAGAAAGAATAGATGAACTGAATCGCGAGCAAGAGTCAAAATGTTGCGAAAGCGACGAGTAAAGGGTCAATTATACTAAAGTTTTACAAGTTATAACCGATATAGTGAATATAGAAGGAATGGCGATTAGTTTGGTTAAATTCAAACTAATGATGAATGTGTCAATTGCTCCTTTGCTTGGAGTTGCAAATCGATACACGAGGTGACCATTCCTTTTTCATATTCACTATTATTCTATGCAGTTAATTGAAAGGACGGTTATAATCATGCCAAAATTGTTGTATCAAGGTCACGGAAGTTTTCGCTTGACATCCAATAATGGAACTGTATTATTTATTGACCCGTTCATTGGCGAGGGATATGATTTGCCCGCTGACGTAATTCTTGTCACACATCAGCATGAAGACCACAACCAGATCGAACTGATTACACAGAAACCCGGTTGCGTCGTAATTTCAAACTTTGAAGCATTGGCCGGTGGAAAGCATAACGCATTTACATTTGAAGAAATTGAAATAGAAGCTGTTGAAGCCGGATATAACCAAGGACACTCGACGGATGACTCTGTCGGGTTTATTATCACGATCGATGGTCTCAAGCTCTATTTCTGTGGCGACACATCTACGACACCACAAATGGCAGAGTTTGCAAAAAGAAACCTTGATTATACATTCCTATGTGCAGATGGCTTCTATAACATGGACTTAGAAGAAGCCGCCGAATGTGCAAAGCTCATCGGAGCCAAGCACAATGTTCCGGTCCATCTAAAGCCCGGCGAATTGTTTGATAAAGAAATGGCAGATCAATTTAATGCACCCAATAAACTTATCATAGAGCCTGGCATAGAAGTTGAATTGACCTAAACTTTGTCTTCTCGTTCTCTACGTTGCTACATGAGCGTGAAACTGCGAGGTGTCAAATGGAAGGCTTGTGGGGAAAAATCATTGAAGAATCTACAATTGATAGAAGTGATATAGATTTGTCATGGATGATTCCATTTTGGGAGTCATTCACTGATTGTGTAATTGAGCTTGATGCCGATCACAATATAGTTTATATCAGACGAAAAGCTGGAAGTAGTTTCACGCTGGACAATATTGCCGGGAAATCATTTTTTGATATTGCTGACGAGAATGATCTCTGCTTGGTTAAAGATCATTTCGAACAGCTCAAATCAGGTCAGGTTCCACAACTACGCTTTCAATTTCTCTCAACTTGCAATAAGTATTATCGCTGGACTTTAGTTCCGTTTTTTAAAGACGGAGCTTATTCCGGTTGCCATGGTGTTGGTATTGATGTTACTGACAACACTTTGAAAGAAATCACACTTAGTTGGCAACATGCCATTCTTGAAGAAGGTCGAGATTTCGTCAGAATTTTTGATATGGATAAAAATATATTATACTCAAATCCCGGTGTGTATAAGATGACCGGGTATGATCCAAACGGCGAGCCTCCAACATCAGAACAGCTTTACTCCCCTGCTCACTTCAAAGCAGTCCGCAGTGAAGGCTTTGATGCTTTGGACAAAAGCGGCTTTTGGATCGCACGTGGTGAGCTGGTTCATCGTGATGGTACATTGATTCCAATTGAGCACACTATGTTCAGCATCACCGATGAAAACGACGAGATATTTCTTGTGGCTACCGTCATTAGAGATATCACTGTTTTCATTGAGCATGAAAGAAAGTTAGAAGAAGCACGAAAAGCGGCAGAAGCCGCAAGCATTGCAAAAGGAGAATTTTTGTCACGTATGAGCCATGAAATCCGTACCCCAATGAACGCGATTATAGGAATGATAAATATCGGAATGGCTGCCGAAGATGTATATAGAAAGAATTACTGCTTCTCAAAGGCTGATACAGCCGCAAAGCATTTGCTCGATCTCATAAACGACATTCTCGATATGTCAAAGATTGAAGCAGATAAGTTGGAGCTGTCGTACAGCGAATTTGACTTTGAGAAAACACTTAAAGATATCATTAGTATCACAAATGTTCGTGCTGTTAAAAAGAATCTGCACTTCATCGTTAATTTAGAGTCGGACGTTCCAACATATATATTCAGCGATGAACTAAGGCTGTCGCAAGTGATAACAAATCTTCTCACAAATGCAATAAAATTCACACCGGAGGGTGGAACAATCATACTTGATATCACAATGACCAATGAGGTCGATGATGATATTGTCATAAAAACCAGTGTGTCAGATTCCGGTATAGGAATTTCTGAAGAACAGCAAAAACGACTCTTCAAATCATTTAATCAAGCCGATGCCAGCATTTCGCAGAAGTATGGTGGCACAGGTCTTGGTCTCGCAATATGTAAACGGATTGTAGAGCTACTTGGCGGAAAAATTTGGATAGAGTCGGAGCTGGGTGTCGGCTCAAAATTCACCTTCACATTCAATGCTAAAAAAGTTGACAAAGCATCCCAATCAAAATCGCTTAGTAATATAAACCTTAGAAATCTGCGTATATTGGCTGTAGATGAGTGTGCTGCAACCAGAGAGTATTTTACACATACAATGGAAGTATTGAACATCCAGTGTGACGTGTCATCAAGTGGACATGAAGCAATTGAGATGATAGACAGAGCAAAAGAAAACCCATATAACATCTTTTTCGTTGACTGGAAGATGTCTGATATGAGTTGCATTGAACTAACTAAACACATTAAGGAGATTTGTGGCACAGAAGCCCAGGTTATAATGACTTCTACTCAAGATTGCTTAGACTTTGAAAAGGAAGCACTTGCGGCGGGCGTTAATTTATTTGTTTCAAAACCACTCTTCTCTTCAACCCTCGTTGATGCAATCAACATATGTATGGGTGGGAATCAAAACCATAGTGATGAAAATGCAAATGACTTTGCAAGTCACAATGACGCATTCTCTGCACATACTATATTGATTGCAGAAGACATCGAAATTAACAGAGAAATCATGTCTGCGGTTTTAGAAGACACAGGGGTCAACATTGATTATGCCGAAAATGGCAAACTTGCTGTCTCGATGTTTTGCGAAAATCCCAACAAATATTCTCTGATTATGATGGATATAAATATGCCGGAAATGAACGGCTATGATGCAACTCGCCAAATCCGTGCTCTTGACTTGGCAGAAGCACGCGATATTCCCATCATTGCAATGACGGCAAATGTATTCAAAGATGACATTGACAAGTGCATTGAATCAGGAATGAATGATCACACTGGCAAGCCAATTAGTGCAAATGAGTTATTTGACAAACTAAGCAAGTACCTTGGGACATCCCTTGTTTGACATTTTCTTTTATTCGTCGCAAAGTGACTGTGCGGCGAGCATCACTCCAAGCTTACCTGATTCAAAAGTCAATCCGCCTTGCAGATATGCATTATACGGCTCTCTCATCGGACCATCCGCTGACAGCTCAATAGTCGCACCCTGCACGAATGCACCCGCTGCCATTATTACCGGATAGTCATATCCGGGCATATCTGACGGCACGGGTGTAACATATGAATCAACAGGCGCTCCTTTTTGAATGCCTCTACAAAATCGCTCCAGAGCTTCCGGCTCGCCAAATTGAACGACTTGAACTATATCGGAGCGAAAATCGTCGAATTTAGGGAATGTTTTATACTCAAGCAACTCTAACAGTCGTGCACAAAACACGGCTGTTTTTAATGCCTGTGCTACCGTATGGGGTGCCAGAAATAAGCCTTGATAGTAGAGCCTATGACCCTCCGGACTTGCACCACTCTCACCACCGATACCGGGTGCTGTAAGCCTGTAAGCCGCAGCTTCCACCAGGTCTTCCCTGCCAGCCACATACCCGCCTCTCGGTGCCAGACCGCCACCTATGCCCTTTATAAAAGACCCGGCGAGAATATCTGCACCAACATCACCGGGTTCAATATCCTCAACGAACTCGCCATAACAATTGTCTACGAAAATATTTATGGATTTATCCACACTATGCACAGCATCACATATCTCACCAATTTCTTTGACGGTCACAGCACGACGCGAAGAATAGCCACGTGAACGTTGAATTAAAACCGCACCTACTCCCCCATCACGCACCATTTTCACAATACCATCAACATCGGGTGCGTCATTTTCCAGCAAATCCACTTGTGAGTATGAAATCCCGTAATCTTTCAGCGAGCCTCTATAATCTCCGGTCAATCCAATAACACCATGCAAAGTATCATAGGGCAAACCCGTTGCAGACAAAAGCGTCTGACCGGGACGAAGTGCAGCGAACAAAGCGGTGGTAATAGCATGAGTGCCATTGACAAAGCCTGTTCTCGCCAATGCTGTAGGGGTGCCCATAATGTCAGCAATTACTAAATCAAGCACCTCACGACCCTTATCATTGTACCCATAGCCGGAAGTGCCTGTAAAGCACGTATCGGAAACATTATGACGCTGAAACGTAGCCAACACCTTCTCAGTATTTGCCTGCGCGACTACATCTATCTGTTCAAATTGTTGTGCGATGTCAGACATAGCACACTCCGACAGCTCATGAATCTTGTTTGAAATGGTGAAATAATTCATAGTATAGTACCCTTTTTTGAGTGATTACAATTCAGTGCGGAGTGTGGGTATTGCCGTCAGTGCATTCCGTCAGCGTAACCAAGGATGGTGGAGCGCGTTCATTATGCGCATGGATGCGCATTTGAACGTAGGAATCACTGAGGGTAATGCCCGCACTCCGTGCCAAGCTTAACCGCTCTATTTACTCATTTCTTCCAAATACAGCCAAATTAGCTTCTGCACATTTTCCATATCTGAAATCTTGCCTACACACGCCGGAGAATGTAGGTTTCGTATGGGAGCAGCTATGCCCACAGCCTTTATGCCCCCTCGTGACCTCTGGAAAGCCGCACCATCAGTGCCGCCCGAAACAAATGTCTTCGTCTGCCATGGGATATTGTTTCTTTCCGCAATATCTGTCAAAACCTTTTGAACTTCTTTGTTATAAATTGTACCGCCATCCATGAATGGAATGACAGGACCATTGCCAAGTTTGCAAACCTTCTTGCCCTCGGACACTGACGGCAGATCCGCCGCAGTTGTGCCCTCAACTATGATCGCAATATCCGGTGCCGTCTTATATGCGACAGTAAATGCCCCTCTTAGCCCTACTTCCTCTTGAACTGTGAACACGAAAGTACAGTCAACCGGTAACTTTGACTCAATAAGCTCAAGTAAAACCGCACAGCCGAATCTATCATCAATCGCCTTTGCCTTTAGGAATCCATCACCAAACTCACGGGCATCTTCGTCAAACACGATTGCATCACCCACGGACACAAGCTCCGCAGCTTCGTCACGGGTCTTTGCACCGATATCCACATACATTTCGTCGATATCCATGGGTCTTTCCCGGTCTTTCATTTTCACAAGATGGATGGCCTTACAACCAATCACACCCTGTACTTTTTTCTTCCCAATCAAGACCGCTTTGCCCAAAATAACACGATTATCGATCCCGCCTACTTTTGCGACTTTCAAATAACCGTCGTCAGTGAGGCTTGTAACTATCAATCCGATTTCGTCCATGTGAGCACAAAGAACAAGCTTCTCTTTTGGCGTGACATCGCCTTTTTTAAAGACAATAACATTGCCCATAGGGTCTATTGTGATGTCATCCGTATGCTTTTCTGCACGATCGACAATATAATCTCTAACCTCATCCTCGCATCCGGAAATACCACCAAGAGCACAAAGCTTCTTTATAGTTTCTAACATTATGCTGTATCTCCTTTCAACGATTTTGCAGTTTCAGTGAGCAGCTTAGCAATACTTTCTATATCATCAAGCGAGATAACTTCGTATGCACTATGCATATACTTCATAGGTAGCCCAAGCAACGCAGTCACAACACCGCCTCGTGACACCTGGATTGCTCGTGCATTTGTTCCGCTACTACCGGTCGCAATAACATTTAACTGATGCTTAATATCATTCTCTTTTGCAAGAGCTATAAGCATATCAACCAACTTAGAATTCATGTTCGGACCACGTGAAATGATAGCACCATCAGCCAGCATCATGGTGGTTTCAGTCGGCTTTGTATCCGGTGTCTTGGCATGGTCGACATCAACCACAATGCAGTAGTCCGGATCTATCGAGTACGCTCCCGTTGTCGCACCTCGTAAGCCAACTTCCTCCTGAACGCTCGCCATCACATAAATGTCAACATCTAGTTCAACATCCTTTAATAGCTCAAGGGCACGAAGTATCGCAATAAGACCAGCTCGATCATCAATAGCTTTCCCATAGAACATATTTTCTCCAAAAGGCTTCGCATCATTTGCAAAAACACCATGAGTTCCGGGAGTGATAAGCTTTGATGCTTCTTCGTGGGATAAACCGATATCGATATATAAAGACTCCATCTCGAAGTTCTTTTCAACATCTTTCTTCTTCAAAATATGCGGAGGCAGCACAGAGATAACACCATAAAGCGGCGGATCAGTACATACCGTCACTCCCGTTGCAGGAATAACCCTCGCATCAAAACCGCCTAGTTTAGAAAACCTCAGGAAGCCCTCCTCAACACCGGTAACAACAAAGCCAATCTCATCAATATGGGCGTCAAACAGCAACCTCTTAGCATTTTCCTTGCCACAGCGACGAACACCAATAACATTACCCAATGTATCAATCCACACATCGTCTAAATACACTTCAAGCATAGACTTAGCACATTCAGCAACCAACTCCTCAAACCCGGCAGGACCCGGCACTCGACACAGCTCCGCCAAACTCTTCACAACATTTAATTTCATGTAACAATTATTCCCTTTCACGCAAGTCTTCTTATAAGCAGAGCGTGTGTTGCCGTCAGTACATTCCGTCAGCGCAACCATGGATGGAACGACCGACGACCGCTGCCAGTGGCAGATAAAGGGAGGAAGGTCGTACTCCGAGTGCGAGATAAGTGCAAACAAAGTGAAGCACGAATCCGCAACGAGGTGCGGCAAAGCGCGTCCCTTGAACGTAGGAATTACTGACGGTAATACACGCTCTGCTTGCAAACAAGCAAGATTACGACAAACTATTCACTATGTCCTTAAAGCGATTGCCACGTTCTTCAAAATTATTGAACATATCAAAGGATGTGCAAGCCGGAGACAGTAGCACTACGTCACCCTCACTTGCAATCTTCGACGCCATGTGCACTCCATCCTCAAAGCTATCACACTTTACAATTTCCAACATATTCGCGTCCACAGCATCATGCTTTAACGCCGCTTCAACCGCTTTGCGTATTTCATCAGCAGTCTTGCCAATGAGCACCAGTTTCTTTACTCTGCCGGCAATCTCCTTGCCAAGCTCATCAAAGGCAATCCCCTTGTCTTTGCCTCCGGCAATAAGTATCAAATTCCTGTCAGCACTCATTAGTGGCAGGCCATTTTTCTTTTCGGTAAATGCTTTCAGCCCCGCAATAGTCCTGGTCGGACCAGACGCCACAGAGTCATTGTAATACTTCACGCCTCGAAGCTCTCTTACGAACTCTAGACGATGCATGACGCCGCAGAAGCTCATTGCAGTTTTTTGCATTGTCTCATAACTCACAGTTCCTAGCACAGCTGCAAATGCAGCAAGATAATTCTCTACATTATGGACACCCGGCAGAACAATATCTTCAGCTTTCATTATCTCTGCTCTTGTGTCGTCAATTGACTCAAATATCGTGCCGGTTTTTAAATAAACTCCATTTTTCACCTTGTTGTGTCGACTAAAAAACAATATATTCTCTGCCGGTGCCGCCTTGGCATAATTGCGTGTCACCTCATTATCAAGGTTAAACACAGCCTTGTCAGCTTTGCTTTGATGCATAAATATATTGCTTTTTGCTTCAATATATTCTTCCATGTCGTTGTGTACGTCAAGATGGTTTGGCGAAAGATTTGTAACAACAGCGACATCCGGGCTTTGCCTCATTGAAACGAGTTGGAACGATGACAGCTCAACAACTGCAATATCATCAGGCTTCATATCATCCGCTCTGCACAATAAAGGCATACCAATATTGCCGCCAAGGTGGACTGTTTTACCCTCGTTTGTAAGTAACTCTGCAATTATTGAAGTAGTTGTTGTTTTGCCATCACTGCCGGTAACTGCGATGGTTTTGCATGGACAAATATCAAAAAATGCTTCCATCTCGCTTGTGAGTATCGCCCCTCGCGAGACAGCCTCAACGATCGCGGGATTTGTCGGCATCAGACCCGGGGTACGGAAAATGACATCTTCGGTTATATTTTCAAGATATTGGTCGCCAAGGCGGAGGGTTGCGCCCGCATCCTCGAAGCCCTTAGCAATCTCACCCAAGTCTTTTTTTGAACGCTTATCACAAACCGTTGTCTCAATCCCTGCATCCAACAGAAGATTAATAAGCGGGGTGTTGCTAATACCTGCTCCTATCACAGCAACCCGCTTATTTTCATATTTCTTTAGATAATCTCTTAGTTTTATGCCCGAAGTCATACCTCACCCGTCCTCTTCTACGTGTTCATTTTCGTGTTCTTCTTCGTGCTTACGTTCCTTTTTCCTGCTGAAGCTGAACTTCGACTCCTCACCTTTTACGAGCCTCAAAATATTTGGCACATGCCTTACAATTACAAGCAGTACACACATGATAATAATATTTAGCTCCGCGAGCCCAAACTCCTCGACCCCGGTTAGGTTCATTATAAGCATAGAGGTTGGAAACGCTACACTTCCCAACATTGCACCCAGTGAAACAAATCGTGTCAGCAAAACGATGAGAACAAAGACTCCCCATGAGATAAGAGCAAGACGCCAATCGATTACAATTACAATCGCACCAATTGCCGTTACGCCTTTGCCGCCTTTGAACTTGTAGAAAAGTGGGAAGCAATGCCCCATCATAACAAAAAATCCAGCCAGAGCTTGTCCAAAAAATGCTTCATTAAAGAAAATATTGAATGGCCAGATCCCCCACACCTCGGTAATGTACATATCTGCAAACTCTGCAAACAGCCAACCACCAAATAAGACAGGAGTAACTGTCTTTAACACATCAATTAAAATAACAAGAAGGACTCCTACTTTACCAAAGGTTCTGTAGAAATTTGTAAGCCCCGGATTTCCGCTCCCATAGTCACGAATATCCTTGCGAAAAAATGTCTTTGATGCAATTATCGCACCATTTAGGCTACCAAGAATATACGCAGGTACCGCAGTTATCAGCATTAATAAAATAAACATTAAGCTACCTTCCCTTCTCAACCAACCAGTACGGAAAACAACTGTTAATTTTGTGCCATAAATTCTATACTCTCATGCCCGGAGTGTCAATAGGTAATTTAGGTTAACACCAGTCGTACTAGCTAATTATACCCAATTCTCTTAAGACTTGCATGGTATGCGTATTGTAGTGTGTGATTATTATGGTTTGCAATAGACCCTCTATGGATTCCTCAGCGTCGGGACAACGTAAACGTTGTGTGCTAAACTCTTCGGGGATGTTTGTTGCGACAAAGTCGTAAATTATGTTTAATCTTATGGCTACGGGGTTTTCTGCAAGCACAGTTGATTGATTATAGTAGACATTCAAGTTTCCAAAAATATCTATATGCCCTAAAGTACCTTCTTCGGCATCTTTACGCATGGCTTCCATAACAGACGCCAGAGCTTCTCCGGATATAGCAATGGGGTCTACATGTACTCTAGCTCCGATGCCCGCAACATTTCTAAAGTCGCTTTCTATTGTTGCAGTCGCCAATAGTATCGCTGTGTCCGGCAGAGCCATAAAGCGATTACGCTTTTCTACGGCTTCGGGTTGGGAATATAGTGCAAGTAGAGGTTCGACAATCCCAAGTGCTTCCATTGCTTCGTCAGGAATTACGTATTGGCGAGTTATTATACGCCCGTCACTCATTCTGTATGTGAAATAGTATATTTGCCCTCCTCTGTATAAATGCCATTGCAGTGCATAGTCTTCTAAGTCACGCCTGTTTTCGATGATTGTGCGATGTAACTCAATGGCTGCCGCAATTGCCTCCGGAGTTTCAAAGAAATCAAATGTTCGCAACTTGATTTCGTCAATCATTTCTTCAGTCCATATGATTGTACCACCGAGCCTGCCAAAGCATTTGATGCAACAGTCACCGGTCCGTATGCTCCATTCTCTTCCGCCTGTGGCAAATCCATCTTCTGCATTCACCACCTCACCAACAATGTCACGGAATAATACATTGTTTTCTGTGAACCTTTGTGTCGAAACAGACACCGCTACTACGTTATTGGGATTTGGTGTTCGACGTTCATAGCCTGTTGCATCGAGACGCACAAACAATATAACAACTACAATGCCGGCAGTCAGGAACAAAATGCTCTTTCCGGCAGTTTTCCATACTCGAAAGCGCTTTTTTATCAACATTTCCGTAAATAGACAGCCCAGTGCCCCAAATATGATCGCTGATACTGTTAGGGTAATCACAAACTCGGACATTGATAAGCGGTCTCCGAGATTGATAATTCCCGTTGTTGCGAAGCCCAGCATAGCCCCCATGAGAATCCCAATAATGTACTTAAAGGTTGATCGCATGGCTTTGTGTGCAATCACAGTTCCGGCTGATTCAATTTTTCTATGCTTGTACAGTCGATAACCAAAGAACAGCAATGCTACTGTGAGTACGGGGTACATGACCCACATGACTATCACATACGTTGATGATGTAGCAATAATTTCTCCCATTGAGCTCAGACTCGTGATAATAGCCCAGATAGCATATGGCGGCGTCAGAATCGCTATAGCCATTGGTGGGTCAAAAGGAGCCGTGTATCCGAAGACCATCATATCCGCAATACCATAGCCTATTCCTATAAACAACGCGGCAACACCTTGGAGAAAAGCAAACAAAAACGCTTGCATCACCGGCTTCCCTGTCAAAAACGTGGTAAACACCGCCAGTGAATAGAAAAACAAATGTGCAAATATTATTGCGTGGAACCACATCAAAATGTGATCCAAAGGCACAGGCTGCCCAATGAAAAGAAGTGCGTGCATTATGCCGATTATTATTGTCGGCACAAGCAAGATGGTCAAGCCCGAAAGCAGATTTGTAATATAAATCCCGCGTCGCGAAATCGGCAATGAAGAGATGAATCCTGCTGATTTAGGTCTGTGAAGGTATCCGAACATTGCTATTGCCGTAATTATAGAGAATATCGGAACAAATGAAACAGAGTATCTAGCAAGAGGCATTATTATATCTATTTCAAAACCCGGATCCATCATTGCACGAAACGGTCTCGCAGTTATTTCTGATAGGACAAATGAGAAAAAAGCTACAACAAATACAATTACTGCGAGAGGCCAAAAGCGTTTTAAGTTACGAAGATATAATGCTTCACTAAAATATTCCGCCATAGTTTTCGCCTCCCATCTCGTAAATAAATATTTCTTCCAATGTCAGAGGCACTACATCCAAAAATAGCGGAGAATATTCGGCAAGCAATTTAGCAGCATCGTCACAGCTCCCTCGTGCGATGATGTGATATACACTGCCATTTCGTACTCTGTGTAGTTCATCCATACCGGGAACTATCTCCGGTAGTTCTCCTTTGAATGCGGCCTGAAACTTGTACGCTCCTCCTTGCAGCTCACTTAGAGAGCGTTCGAGAATAATTTTCCCTCCATGCATGATGCCGACATGGTTGCATACGTCTTCCAGTTCACGCAAATTGTGCGACGATACTACGACGGTCATGCCACGCTGTGCCACATCTTCCAACAGCAAATTCCAGACTGTACGTCGCATAACCGGGTCCAATCCGTCAACGGGTTCATCAAGTAACAGCACATCGAATCGTGAGGCAATTGCAAGCCAGAATGCAGACTGTTTTTGCATACCTTTTGACAGGCGTCTGATCGCACGCCTTTGATCAAGAGGGAAGGCTCCGGCCAGTTCATGATAACGTGCCCAGTCGAAGCTCGGATAAATTTTGCTATAGAACTTTGCCATGTCAAGGGTTGAGCTTTGGGGGTAATAATATAGGTCGTCAGGGATTGTGCCTATACGCGCTTTCATGGCATTGTTTTCATAAACTTGTTGGTTGGCAATGTACACCTCACCGACGTCTTGGCGGTATACGCCGCTAAGATGTTTGATGAGTGTTGTTTTTCCAGCTCCGTTGGAGCCGACCAACCCATAGACGACACCGGGTGGTGCATACATATTAGCACTGTCAAGGGCAGTTACGTCGCCAAATTTCTTTGTTAGATTTGATACCGTAATCATTTTAATCCACCTCTTTGTTCGTCATTGCGGGCCTGACCCGCAATCCCCAGACTTAGCGTCAATTCAGGGGATCCCGGATCCAGTCCGGGATGACGGGACTAATCGCCGCGTTCTCTTACGATCATTCGTATTGGTGTTCCCTCCAGGCTGAACACTGCACGTATTTGATTTTCTATATATCTCAAATATGAGAAGTGGAACAGCTTAGCGTCATTACAGAAACACACAAATGTTGGCGGTCGAACGCCTGTTTGTGTCATATAGTATATCTTCAGTCTGCGTCCTTTATCCGTTGGCGGCTGGACGCGTCCTGTTGCGTCTGCCAGTATGCCGTTGAGTGTGCCTGTTGATATTCGCATTGATGACTGTTCATTTACAAAGTTTATAAGACCGAATAGTTTCTCCACTCGTTGCCCTGTTAAGGCTGAAATAAATAGCACAGGTGCGTATGTCATATAGCTAAGATCACGCAAAACTTCCTGACGCATATTCTCCATGGTGTTCGTTTCTTTTTCTATTAGGTCCCATTTGTTTACAGCAATGATGCTCGCCTTTCCTGCTTCGTGAGCCAGTCCGGCCACCTTTGTGTCCTGTTCTGTCACACCTTCACGCGCATCAATCATTATTACACATACGTCTGCACGCTCGATAGCCATCTTTGCACGCAAAACACTATAGTGCTCAATTCTATTGTCAATTTTAGATTTACGTCTTAGTCCGGCGGTGTCAATAAATATATACTTGCCGTGCTTGTTTTCAAAGGATGTATCGACAGCATCTCTGGTGGTGCCCGCCTGATCACTGACAATAACACGTACTTCGTCAAGGATCTTGTTGATCAACGAAGATTTGCCGGCGTTCGGCTTGCCTATTACTGCAACGCGAATCACATCATCATCGCCCTCATCATCAGACATCGGTGGCAATAGATTTATACATTCATCTAGTAAGTCGCCTGTACCGTGACCATGAGTGGCTGAGATTGATATTGGCTCTCCCAAGCCAAGAGAATAGAATTCGTAGATGTCCGGATGTTCGGGGCCCGGTGTGTCCATTTTATTTACTACAAGTATGATTGGCTTTCCGGATTTCAACAACATTCGCGCAACATCTTCATCGGCTGCCGTAACACCCGTTGTAAAGTCCGTAACAAAAACAATGACATCCGCCATTTCGATGGCAAGCATGGCCTGTTCTCGCATAAATACCAGCATCTCCGAATCGGCCGTAGGCTCAATGCCACCGGTATCTATCAGGTCAAACTCACGCCCGCTCCAATCAGTAGTGGCATGAAGTCTATCACGTGTGACTCCCGGTGTATCTTCAACTATAGATAAACGTTTTCCGACAAGTCGGTTAAACAATGTAGATTTCCCTACATTTGGACGCCCAACTATCGCAACCAGATTTCTTGGCATAATATAAATAACTCCTTACACTTCTAAAACCGCTTGTACCAGATCTGCACCATCTTGTTTCACTATGCGAATCGGTACTCCCAATGCATTTGACACCTCTGATACAGTTACATCATCAAGAAACACATCATCACCTGAAGACTCTAACCTACCCATGTTTCGTAGCATATTTTGCGGAATTAGTAGTTTTGACCCCAGCTTTTTGTCCTTTAATTGATTAATTAAATCAATTCCGGTTATAAGTCCGGATACTACCACCGTTTCTCCAAAAAACTCATTTCGGATAACGTAGACATTGCACGTAATTTTATCATACTTTGCACCCATCATGTTTGAAATATTTGTTAAATATGGATGTGCAAGGACACCGGTGGCAATTGATATGTTAATATCTGAACCATGCGATGACATCACAGTATTTTCGAAGAGCGCTTCTTCAAACTCCGTTATGAGCAAACGCATCATACCGACACCGTTTTCTAATTGTGGATAATCTTCATAGAATTCATTTTCCGGCAACTCCAAGCCCGCCATCATATATAGCTCATCAGCACAGTAAAACACTCTTGAGTCACGTGATTTCAAGCAAAGCTCACCGTAATGATCAACTTGCTTTATTGTACTCAACGCAAGCTCTTTGTTAAATGCTTGTAACTCTTTAAGCCCTTGACGATGCTTCGTCAAACCGACAGGCACTACCGAAACACTATTGATGCACTTCCCCATCTTGATCAAACCCTCGATCGTTCTAGACAGTTCTTGGCCATCATTTACTCCGGGACAGCAAACAATCTGGCAGTTTAGAGTTATACCGGCCTTTGCAAACACTCTAAGTGCAGATAAGCTCTTGCCGCCTCTTTCATTTCCAAGCATATATGAACGCAACTCCGGATTGAGAGTATGCAATGAAACATTAATCGGACTAATGCGTAGTTTGATAATACGCTCAATATCTTTGCGAGACAAATTGGTTAGCGTTATGTAGTTTCCTTGTAGAAACGAAAGCCTAAAGTCATCATCCTTGTAGTACACAGTCTCCCGCATGCCTTCAGGAAGTTGATCGATAAAGCAGAATATGCAGTTATTTGCACAACTGCGTTCTTCATCCATAAGAAAAGAATCAAACTCCAGACCAATATCGGCACCTTCAGGTTTATATATCTGTATGAGCCTTACTTTATTATCCGAGGATAATAGCTCAAGTAATACATCACTATCATAGGTGCAATACTCATAATCAAGATAATCATTTATAACTGCCCCATTGATTCTTCGCAAAACATCACCGGACATTATTTTTGTTTTTGAAGCCGGACTCCCCGGCACTATTGATTTAACAATTGCCATCTTAGCTTCCTCCTCAAGGAGCTGATTGGGCGTTGCTATCAGTGCATTCCGTAAGCGTAACCAAGGACGGTGGAGCGCGTTCATTATGCACATGGATGTGCATTTGAACGTAGGAATCACTGATAGCAACGCCCAATCAGCGACCCCCTCTTAATGCGTGAAAAAGCGGGGAATCTCCCCGCTTTTAGGTTGTCGACAAACTCAAAAACTAGCTGACCTCACGACCGTTATATGTTCCGCATGCTTTACAAACTCTATGTGGCAAACGGAATTCACCGCATTTAACACACTTAGTCATACCGGGAACTTTCAACTTCCAGTGAGAGGAACGCCTCTTATTTTTCCTAGCCTTTGATATCTTACTCTTTGGTACTGCCATGGTGATAATCATTCCTTTCGTAATTTCTCTAACACAAAAACAATCAATTAAATGGAATGATTATTTCGTGCATTATTCGCGGTTCCCTGTAAGGGGAGCGGATGGTACATTGCCTCGTTAGTTTGAATTTATTCAAACTAGTACCTCCCGGTAATAATTATATATTTACTTGCTGATTTTATTCTTCCTCATCAGCTAATAATTGACTAAGTACGGCAAGTCGAGGATCGACTTCTTTTTTACATTTGCATGGTTCGTTATTTAAATCAGAACCACATTTTTGACATAGACCGGCACAGTCTTCACTACACAGTAACGTATCATCCATATCCAGAATAAACTCTGTCACGACAATCTCGTCTGCATCGACCTTGTCCCCCTGAAGGAAGTAACCATCCGGGTTTTCACCCTCTCCCCCCTCAGTGAGATTCGCCGAAATACGTCTATGCACAGGGTGTTCGAACTCTTTAAGACATCTTGCACAGATGCATACGCATATAGCATCTACATTCGCCGAAAACGTTAGCACACCAGCGCTGTTTATAACGTTTCCCGCCGCTCTCGCCGGTTTTTTTATCCGGCTGACCGAACCACTTGTCGCATCCGACATATCAGGTTCAAAGTCAAATGATACTTTTCCGCCGGGAACACCAATTATCTCTCGAAGATCGAGCAACATAAACGACCTCCTGCACACATCAAATGATTATAATGTATTTGCAAGCTCTTGTCAATAATTTTTTTATGAATAATCATATATTTTGCGACATATTATACGTGTGCATTTTTACGCCGAATAGCACCTACAATATAGAGGACACCTAGCGGAGCAAACATGATGAAAGCATTGTTTCCTGCCCCTATTAACTCAATAGTAATCATTGTAGCCAAAATTGCAATACCAAAGCTTAGTATGATTAATGCTTTAGACCTATCACCTGCACACACTATCCCAAAAATACCCATGCCGAGTATCATTATCATAGCAATCGCAGAAAACATACCGCCGTATGAAACGTCCGGCATCAGATGCAACTCGAACACAGTTGCAATATCATTAAACTCAAGAACTGCAAATACTGTTGTTATAATACCAACCACTCTAATCATCACTTGTCCGGGAGGTCGCTTCCGTTTGGTCGGCGTCGGTGGAACCATGCCGGGATAATGTGGCGGATATGGCCCTTGCTGGTATGGCTGCCCCGGTGGCGCTGGTGGTGGCGGTGGGTACCCTTGCTGTTGGTGTGGATCATGCGGATATGCTTGTTGCTGGTACGGATCGTGCGGATGCCCTTGCTGTTGGTACAGATCGTGCGGATATGCTTGGTGCTGGTGCGGATCGTGCGGCGAGTATGGCTGTTGCGAAGATGCTTCCGCGTGTTGCATATAATGCGGATCTGTACAGACACATATGCCATTTGCATCGAGATGTCTGGCACAATTGCTACAATATTGCATTCTGGAACCTCCAATACATGATTAATGTATGTCGGATTATAGTGTAACAGAGATGAATATTTAGTGCAACTACAATACTTTAAGAATGTTGATAAAAATAACAAACTGCTGTTATATGGCTTTCTCAAGAACATATAACAACAGTTTAGTTATGAATAATTTTCTCGGCTTTACATCCATTAGATATTGGCAAAACCAGACACTATTTTTTCTTTCTTAGGAGTCCAAAAAGGAAAATAACCAGGCAAGCACCACCGATTGAAATTAGAATACTCACAGGATCGAAGCTGAACGGACCTGTTAAGCCGCCTCCGCGACCTAGCGCTAGCGACGCTATAAGACCACCGACAATCGACCCGACAATACCGAAGATAATGTTCCACAAAAGAGTGTTTTTGCTCTTCATTATCAGTCCTGCAACCCAGCCAATAAGCGCACCTAATAGCAACCATAGAAATATTGTTATAAGTAAACCCATATTCACATCCTCCTTTCCTACATATTCGCAGATTATTGATATTCTTCTGCGATTATATATAGTATATAGAATGCATTTCTGTAGGAGAAAAAATAGCACAGGAGATCTGATCCCTTGTGCTGTTCCTTGTGCTGTTAATTGGCTTTAGCTTTATGGCACAAAAAAGATGCTGCTATAAGATTCAAAATCTTATAACAACATCTCAAAATGGTGGAGCGTTTTGATCCAAAAATAAACTCTTTGACCGTGCGTGCGTACGGGTTTGCGGTTAGGGTGTATCTGACTTGATTCACCTATATCTTTGTGCTCATTGCTCAGCAGTAGTTACGCAAAAAGTGGGTACTTTCCTAATAAGAAGTCCTGCAAGTTATGGTTGGCATCGCCTACGACGAGGACAAGTGCTTCAGGATATAATTTTTTGAACTCCAAACCTCCGCCTGTATTTCTGATTCTGCCACTCTTTACTTCTATCGCGGTCAGCTTGCTCCCTTTTTGTATTACGAAATCTACTTCCTTTTCACGCTCTCTCCACCAGTAAACTTCAAAGTCATCAGTTTTTGATCTGGCAAGTAGATACGCACCAACTGCACTTTCAACAAGATGACCTTTCTTTACTTTATCGTCTAGCATTGATTTTCGATTCGT
>Ga0123355_10000445_pt1 | contig 54450 bp, 41 predicted proteins | sample TergutEmb28metaG_3_FD_89872 | JGI IMG/M metagenome (GOLD analysis project Ga0123355, IMG submission 89872) | Embiratermes neotenicus P1 segment gut microbial communities from Petit-Saut dam, French Guiana - Emb289 P1 | ecosystem: Host-associated > Arthropoda: Insects > Digestive system > Gut ... | reverse complement strand
TGACCCATTTGATGATACCGACAATGTGTTTGTCATCATCGCACATTATCTACATATCGTAAATGGGGTCAGCGAACGGACTTTTGCTCCGGATAATGCAATTACAAGACAAGAAGCGGCCGCTATGTTGGGCAGGATTGCCGAGGCATTCGAGTATAGCGCAATGGGTGATGCCAGAATCAGCTTTGCCGACTCAAGGTTATTTGCTCCCTGGGCATCCGAGGCGATTGAGTTTGTGTCGTCGAATGGCATCATGGGAGGCATTGGCAACAATGAATTTGCACCACTGGGCCTTTATACGAGGGAGCAGACATTTGTAACCATGATTAGACTGGCGGCTGTTGTGGAGTAATTGTAAAGAACTACAAAATACAAAAAGCCCGCAGCCGGATTGGATGCGGGTTTTGTTGATGAGAATGGAGTACTAGGTACTGTCTCTCAAAATGAGTTCGGGAGTGACGGTCAGCAGTTTTGCAGTTTGCCTTCCCTCAACAACGGTTTGAAATAAGTTTACTATGAGACTGCCCATGATATCGGTTTTATTATCTACAGTGGTCAGTGCGGGAGAGCAGCAAGTAGAAGCTATTGAGTTGTTATACCCTATGACCGCTATATCATTCGGAACAGAAAGCCCATGTTCTTTTAACCTTTTGAGTCCTCCGATTGCAGTTATATCATCTCCAAATATAATTGCTGTAAACGGTATCTTCGAATTGATAATCCGATCAACAGCATCGGTTCCACCATCAAAGCCTCTGTTAACGGTAAATATATTTTCTTTATCGTGACATAAACCCTTAGCCTCCATAGCGTGTAAGAAACTAGAGGCTTTCAAAATGCCGCTGTAGCTCTCGGTGTCCTTTACATACAGGATTTGACTGTGTCCTTTTTCGATGAGATGAGAGACGCAAAGCTTAAGTGCTTTCCGTTCATCAATTATTACAGAATATGCATTATCAGACTGCAAAACGCAGTTGCTGAAGAAAAACGGGATGTCAGGGAATTCGGATAGTATTGAAGTGTTCCAGAATGTGTCTCTGAAAACAGACCCCAAGCACATCACTCCGCTGATGCCCTTTTCAATCAGTATATGCAAGTATTTAAGATTACTGTCGTAATCTCCACCGGTATTGCATAATACTGAATTGTAACCCAACTTAAATAGCTCTCGCTCCATGGCAAAAGCGGTGCTGGCGTAATGCGGAATCCTGACATCAATGGACATAATTCCGACTGTTGGTATACGCTTAGAAACAAGAGCTCTTGCGAAAGGGTTGGGCTGGAAGTTCAGGCGCTTTATAACCTCTTCGACCTTGTTGCGCGTATGAGCAGACACAGAAGGCTTATTATTAAGAACCCGCGATACGGTTGCAGAGGAAACATTAGCCTCTCTTGCAATGTCATAAATACTTGGTTTCATTATCCACCTTTTGAAAAAAGAATTAGGTAGTGTGGACTGCGAAGTGCTACACTTTCAAGATGCCTGTGAAAAACATTCGAAATTGATACCGGTTTACATGCCTGTTACGAATGGATTGAAACTGTACACCTATTTCGCCAATGTTACCATATTGACAAACTATCTGTCAACCTGCAGCAACAAGCTTGCGCAAAACAGTAAATGATGTTACCATAACCCTATCTGAAAGTGACATCCGGGTTAGGTCAAAATATGGGGAAAAACCAATTTGCTACATAGCTTGGATAGACGCAACGGAAAACATAAAAGAGCTTTTTGGCGTACTTAGAACTTTGTACAAGAATGTTTGCGTTTTAGAAAAATTATGCTAGGGGTAATGTTCATGAAAAAAGCAACGCTAATGGTTGTCTTGGCGGCGATGATCCTAGGTATAGTAGGGTGCGATAGGCGTGCCGAAGCCCCAGATTCTGAACATCCGGTTGCGGTGCCGACGGAGGCGACGCTGCCGGGTACAATCGAGATCAGCGACCTGTTGTATATTGTCAATGGTTTTCTTGAGTTTGAAGAGGGGTGGGAACTCCACATTCGGTACGCCGATGTATGGGACGATCCGGAGCATGGTGAGATACTGTATGTTTTTGATTATGGGGTGTTTGATATTGTAGTATTTGCAGACATTGAGACAGACGCGTTTCGGTATGGATATGTACGCACCCAGAATATGATGACAGATATCAATACGCTATTTGAAGTGATGTCTATTGCCGGGGCGTTTTTGAAAGCGCTTGAACCGATTGAATATGAAAATATGCTTTTGGAAGTGCTCCAGTTTGGAGAGGTTGAGACTGAGGATGGTTATAGTTTCAATTTTCTTGAGTTGCATGATGAAGTGATAGAGAGTTTTGGTGAGATTTGGGGTTTGAGTTTGCAATGGGGCAGAGTGGTCAATATTTTCCCGATTGATCCGGGGCTACTTTAAATCATTTTTTCTAAATAGTACGACAAGGACAAAGTGGCTGTCGCTAATGATTCTAGTAAATCATTTTGCGACAGCCACTTGTGTTTCCAGGTCTTACCCTAAATATGCGCTGTGTTTATGCAAGCGTCACTCACTATGCGTGTACTGATGATAGGGTAGCCATGTCGTAGTTACGACGACACTGAGCAAATCAAGTCCTTCAGACACCTCAAAGATTATAATCTTGTTTGTGAGATCAATCATTACAGATTCCAAATCAATATCTGCCCCTGTGATAATCAAATCAATCAGGTCGTAGCCTGCACGCTCGTTTATGGTCAGCATTACCTGTGTTCCTACGGCTGCATCTCCTGATGACTGCATTAAAGTTCCGTAATCTCCGTCGGTCATAGTTGCGGTCCATGTGCGCGAGAGCGGTGCGGCTACCGTAATCAATCCATTAAGCGTTGCTATCGATCCGGTCACTGTAACGGTCAAGTCCTCGGAGACCAAGTCAACATTGTTGGCAATATCTCTGAGTGTAAATGTGATAGTGTATGTTCCCGGCTCGGTTGCAAAGAATGCATAATTTGCATGGTTGAACACACCGGTATTTACCGCCCAGTTTGCGACAGCACCTGTGCCGACCATGCCGCGTGGAGTCAAGCCATCTATGTCGCCTAGGAATCCTGCTTCATTAATCGCTTTAGTTGTGTTGCTGATTCGGCAATAAGCGAGTACAAATGCATCGCTTGCATCTGCGTTTGCACTGGTGATGGTCACGTCGAGGCGCCCGCGTCCATTCCGCAGATGACTAAACCACCGGCTATCATATGTCAGTGCAATGTAAGCTGGATATTCATTAGCGATTGCTTCAAGCTGCGTTCTGAGCGTGGCGATTTGGTTTCCCGCAACAAAGCCATCTGTCATAAGGGCGTCGAAGAGTGCTGTGTTCGGTGTGACAGGCTCAAGATCGCTTGCAGGTGCACCTACTAAGGTTGCCAGCGGATAATAGACATTGTTGTCTAACCACGGTGCTCTGAAATGACGTGTAGTGCCAAGCGCGCCGCGTGGAGTGCCGTTAGGGTCGCGTCGTCCCAGTCCGTTTCCGGTAACCAGGTCTATAGGCGCTTCTGCAAAGTGCGCCCAAGAACCTACTCCAGACTCACGCAAATTGAAAGCATCGGGGGCGTAAACGGCATTGAGGTTGTTTGCCATGCCTTGGATTCCGGCATTATTGCGCACGCCGTTTACGGCACGAACCATGAAGAACCCTTGTGCATCGGGATCCAAATTATGAAATGTGTGTGATCTGGCGGTTGCAGGTAGTCTGGTGAGGGACATGCCTTGGAATTGTCCCGAACCTGCGAGCATTGCGGAAGTGATGTTGGGCAGTCCGTTGTTTACAAAATCTTCGGCATTGGGCGGTGTAAACACGGTGGTTAAGCCATGGACTCCCGATACATCAAACGCGATGATTGGTGCGCCGCCGATTCTGTCAGGGACATCCCATGTGAGCGTGGCTGATGTCCTGTCCGGGCTATATGTTACATTGAAGTTTGTCGGTGCGCTTGGTGCGATTGGGCCACCTGGGCGCACGATAAGGTTGGTGACGTAGGTTGTATGAGCTGCTGTGTCTAGTGTATATGTTCTATGTACACCGGGGTCGGTGCCGACTACAATTGGCCAGAAATTGAATGTGTTTGCGCCGGCTCCGGTGGCTGTTGGTCTCAGCGCTACTTTAAGTTCTTCTACCGTTGAGACGCCTTCATACTGCAATTCGGCGGCAAGTGCGGGCGGAATCAAAATAATGTTGCTGAATCCACCTGCTATTCTGCTGCGTAGCTGCGCAAGTGCTTCACTGGTTGTCCAAGCAAAAGGTTCTGCGGCAAATTGCCCAAACTCACGCAATGAGAAAATGGTATTGAATTCTTTCATGGAGATGGTGCTGGAGCCTGCCGGGAAGCCCATCATTTCACTGTGTGGTCTCCATCCTTCCGGGAGTGCGCTCATGTTCTCGGCAAAGAAGTCAATCACATGATCGTTGCGCTTACCTACACGTCCGGTTGTGTCTATATCGGGAACCCTGTTATGTCCGATGTTGCGGATAGACATTCTGATGGCGCGGCCGATGGTATTGAGGGTTTGATTGCCCGCACCGGATGTGCCGCTTCTGTCATCATCTAAAATGCCGAGTTCTTCAACGATGGGGCCTGCCAACACCATAACAAAGCCATATGGGCCGCCGGTGCTGAAAGCGTGGTGGAACATCATGCCGTAAGTATAGCCGCCGGCATAAGCTTCCATTGCGGCCAATATGACCGGGAAGTATTCGGGTCTGGATCCTGCCATGACTGCGTTTATTGCAATTTTTTCCACCGTTATAATGCCGGCTCTTTTTCTCATCTTGCCCAGAATTTCGTCAGGAGCACGATCCGTGTATGCAAGCATTTCTTCGACAAGTGCTCTGGTGGGAGGGATTAGCTCAAGGCCATCGCCGAAAGCGAAAACTTCCGGATTATGTTGTACTCCGGGAAATGCCGGGGGTACAAAGGTTGTGTTGAATGATGTGCCTTGACGACCATCTCTGTGTACGGCAAGTCTGTTGAAGTTTCTGACAGCATCTTCATAATTTACTCCGCTGATGGTAAATGATGATGCACGGTGGTTTAGTCTGTCTGCGGGTCTGTCCATGTCGCCGAGACGTGCCGGATTAGTTATTCCGGGGTTGCGTTCGAATTCAGTCAGACGACCGTCCAGTGAACGTGTTCCGCATGATGCCATTGGAGCATTTGCGCCGTAAACGCCAAGCGCCCATCGGGCTTGCTCTACCGGTGACCATGAGGCCATAATAGGATCTGCAAATCCCCAGTATTCTCTGAGCTCATCGGGGGTAAAGCTCTGTTGTCTGTTTACGATATTGTCGTACCAATACATGACTCTGGTACCGGCGTTTCCGGCAACCATCTGTCCTCTCAGAGGGATATGTGTTGCATATTCTCTGAAATTCGAGATGTGATCCATAACGACTCTGCGGGCGTTGGGCATACCGCTGTCTTCATTTGAAAATTGTGATACTGAGGCATAGGTCGAATTACAGACATATACCGTAGGAATTCCGTGTGCTTCTCTGCGTGTCATCTGGTGGGTCCCCCACCAAGTGCAGAGGTTTCAAATGGCGGTGCCGGCTAACTGGACATCAATGTCGCCGGCGAAGTTAACGGTACCGGTTGTTGCGCCTGTAATCGGATTCATGTTGGGATGGCTGGAATAGCGTAGATTCCACTCGCCTACGGAGGGGAGCACTCCGACCGGAGCCACAACGTAAGTAGGTACGGCAGCGCCTCCGACTGCAAGTCCCCCCAAGCCTCCTGCGGGCAATCCGTCCGGACTGTTGTTAAAGAAGTCTTGGCTTGCGTCGGTATTGGAACTCCAGTTACCGCCAAATGCGGAAGTGACCAGCACGATTCCGGCTCCGGGATGGAATTCATTGTATCTTCCGTAGAGGTCAATAAGGTGCATGGCTATGGCAATTTGCGGAAATAGTGTGCCATTGGTTGGTAGTCCTACGACCATTCTTTCTGTGAGTTTGCCATTTGCGTCAAGTTGCCATGGTCTGCGCTCTGCGAGCGGCAGGTTGTCCAGCATGTCTATTTGACCCAGCGGGTTTAGAAATTCAATAGTGACATTTGACGCGCCGGCAAGCGGAGCGGTCATGCCGATGACCAGTATAATTGCGAGCATTGCTGCAATAAATATAGATGATTTTTTTCGTTTCATAGCTTACCCTCCTTTATTGGTTAATATCCATCAAAACATTTTGTAGCCTTACAGCGAGGCTTGCCATCTGTGAGCGATTTAGGATGCCGTGTGGATTCATAGTTGTTTCAGTTGCACCGCGAAAAATGCCCAAATCTACTGTGACGGCTAGTGCCATGCGCTGTGCAGATGAGAGGCCTTCGAGATCGGTAAAATGAGCCAGAAGCGCATAGGCCTCTGCTGCTGTCAGCGTATCTGTGAATCCGAAATGTGCTAATGCATTGACGATGAGTTGTGCGGTTTGTATGCGCGTCATCTGTTGTGCAGGAGTTACATTGTCTCCTATGAGTTCGTTGGCTACCGCAGTGTTAAGGTAGATTGCAAACCATGCGTCTTGATTCACTCCGGGCACAGCAGGTGCGTCGGCATCGGTTGGCATGCCTATGGCTCTCATAAACATAGTGACGGCCTCGGATGTCAGCACAGCTCTCGTTGGGTCAAAGCGGTTGTTACCTACACCTTGGACAATCATTCGCGCAGCAGCTTCGTTTATCTCATCTTGGACATGTTGTACGAGCTGTTCAATGTCTATGAAGTTGGATTCTACACTCAGTGCTACAAGGATAACTTCGCCGGAGATTATGACAGTGACACTGCCGTCAGCGTTGAATCTTGCCGGAATTGCAGTAAAGGTCAGGTCGTCGTTGAGAATAGCCATTGCTGTTGCTTGACGTGCGACACCCGATGGCAACTCAATTGTGACAAGTGTCAGACCTTCGGAACCTTCTGGAGGCTGAGCTTCTATTTCCCCAGTGACATTGGTAACGACTACGCTTGTACCTTCGTTTTGCTCATTTGTGTGAGCAACTGCTTGTGCTACGCGATCATATGCACCCAGTGGTACTTGTGCCGGAGGTAGTTGTTGTGCTTGACCTTGGCCGTTGCCGCCTCCGCCTCCGCCCCAATTTACGCTTGGGGGTCTGATTATGGCAGTCGCTCTTGCCCATGCGCCATTTCCACTTGCGCGGTGGGAGACTTCCATGACATCGGTGTCACCGACGCTTACGATTTCGGCTGCGTTGACTACGCCGTTGACAGCACGGACAACAAAATTATAAGTTGCACCCACAGTTAAACCGGTCAGTGTATGTGATGTTGTGTCTGCCGGAATATCGATCCAAATTTCATTGAGTCCAAGCATTCCGCCATGACGTCCTGCATAAAAGCCACCGTGAATGGAAATCTGATAACCTGTGACGGCAGAACCGCCATTTCTGAGTGGTGTGCCCCAAGAAAGTGTGACATTTCCTTGTGCGGCATCCGTGACTGTAACGGTGAGATTCTGTGGCGCTCCGGGTGCGGTCGGGCCTTGGCTCAGTGCATCGTTTGTAAATGCGCCTGTAGCTCCGGTGACCATCTGTGTTTGGAAGCCTCTGGCACCGTAACCGGCTGCGGGATATAGATGGAAGTGAGACAAACCGCCTCCGCCGACGACTATGGGCATGATGAGATGCCTGTCTTGTATGCGTGCGGCTGCTGCTGCCGCCGTTCCCGTAGCTCCTGGGCCGAATCTATTGGCAATATAACCGCTCAGCCAGTTTGCAGCGCCTGCACCTGCTTGCAGATACTGCGCCCCCCAACCTTCGTGACTTGCCGATATACCGACGGTCATCATGTAGTCTCGGACGTCTTCTTTGTTATTGATATCCCAGTCTCTGTGAATATCCCACACAAATCCCGGTGCGAGATTGAAGAAGGTGAGGGAATTGCAGTCACCCATGAGTGCCATGCCGTTTCGGAGATGGCCTAAAAGTCCCAACGGATGGTATGCAAATGCAGAGTTAAATCGGACACGGTTGACCATGACGCTGTGCAGTGTGATGCTGTTTGAGCCTGCCGGGAATCCCATGAGTTCGCTGTGTGATTCCCAACCGGGAGGAAGCAGCTCGCATGTCTCGCGAAATGCAAGCAAAGTATGGTCTTGCTCACGGCCAATACGATTGGACTCATCAATGGTGGATGAGTGGCCGATGTTGCTTACGCTGAGTCTGAATGCGCGGCCGATTGTATTGTTGAGTGGGAATTCCGAACCGCCAAAGCCTCTGCCGCCATGCACACCGATTTCAGCGGCGAGCGGGCCGCTCATAATCAGCATGAGTGAAAATGGGCCGGCACCGGTGGTGAGTGCATGGTAGAACATTTTGTCGGTTTCCCACGCGTTGGCATAGGCTTCCATTGCCGCTAAGACAAATGGGAAAGCTTTGGGCTCAAGACCGGCCATAACAGAGTTTATCGCAACTTTTTCAACGGTGATGAGACCGCCGCGCGGCATTGCTTTGCCTATGATTTCGTCACGCTGACGCGTGGTGGCTTCGAGCATTTCATTGACGAGAAATGCCGTGGGTGGGCGAAGCGGTAAGCCATCGCCGAAGCCAAGTTCCATAGCCATGTCATTAAATGCACGAAGATTGCTTGCGGTTTGGGTAGTCCATGCCGGTACTCCGAGTTGTGCTTGAGTAATTGGGGCAGGATTTGCCTCTGCCGAAGTCAGAGGTGCGGTTAGTGCAGCTATAGCTTGGGTCAAAACAGTTCCACCGACAACATTGTTTTGCATATGTAAAACAGCACTGTTAAAGTCTCCTAAGCGCGTAAAAGCTCTGGAATATGCGCTGCGGCTCATCACTGCTGTGCGTACACTCGTGATGCCGTGGTCTTCGGCGGCGACGCGTACAGTGTCTACAAAGGCTTCGGTAGTCAGAAGAACCACTGGTGTGCCGCGTGTTTCGAGTTGCCTGACATGGTATAAACTCCACCAAGCGCTCACGGCTTCGTCAGCTACGCCGAGTACGATGGCATCATACGCAGCAGCCCATGCGTCGTATTGTGCCACTGTTTTCGGGCCAATGGGGGTGCCTACGTCTACTTGTGTGATGCTTCTCGCGTTGAGTAGTCCTCCCAGTGCGACAACGGATTCTCTGTTTGCTGCGTTTTGGTAAAAGAGCAGCCCAATATCAAGGTTCGCTATTGGTGTTGTTGGGCGTTCGGCCAATCCATGGTTAAACGCCGGTTCAATGTATCCGAGAGGGTTTAAAAAGGTCACTGAGGTGGATGCACTTGCGATTGTTGCTGGAGTTACAATTCCTGTGAGCATTATGAGCGATAGAATCAGTCCCAATGCTACTCTTAGTTTTCTCTTCACGTGTTAACCTCCTTTTGGAACATTATTTTTCTGTGTTTGTGCGCAAAGGGTTTCTATTACTCCATATGTGTCCTCCTTTGTATTAATCCATCACACTTAAATTATTTCACAAAACAAACCCGAACAATGAAAAAAGCAGGGTTGTTTTGTCTCTAAATTATATTTATCTATTAATTACAACAGATTATAACAGAATCCTTGACGAAGTTCCACAAAAAAATCACGCAGAGCAGAATAAAACAGAGAGTCAAAGATATAGTTGATGGTATAGGGTATATTTGTAGCAAAATTCGCAAGATAAAGGCTTTGCTCAGTAAATATTTTATTGACATACCGAGGTGATTGTAGTACCCTGAAAGCTGTGCGATAAAACCAGTTACATATTGTTGCAAAAGGGTAACGGATTTTGTTTGTGAAAAAATGAAATAGGGGGAGCAAATACATGCCGCTGAATAAGTTTCCTAATGTGTATAGGCCGATTCAAGTTGGGAATATGACACTGAAAAACCGCATACAATATTCGCCAATTGTGACTAATCATGCTGGGCTGACAACCGGCGAGGTGACGCCTCAACTCCTTGAATTTGTAAGTGCACAAGCAAAAACCGGTGCAAGCCTCGTTACAATCGGTTCAACACCTGTAAACTTTAAAGAGGGGCGAGATTTTTTTGGCTGTCTATCTGCGACAAAGGATGAGGACAGACAAGGGCTTACCATGCTTGCAAACGAGGTGCACAGGTATGATTGCAAATTATCTGCAGAACTTATTCACGCTGGGCAATGGGGTGCATTGACGCTTCCGGAAGGTGAGGTGGCATGGGTGCCGTCCATAGTTGAGCCCTATCACGACCCGAAGAGAGTTAGAGAAATAACCAGAACTGAAATGCTGTCTGTAATCGATGATTTTGTTGCGGCGCTGCGCAGGTGTGTGGATGCCCATTTCGATATGGCTATGATTCACTATGCACATGGAAACCTGATGTCTGGATTTCTCTCGACATTATGGAATCAGCGCGGGGATAAATACGGTGGTTCTGAAAAGAATCGCTGGCGTTTCCCTATGGAGCTGCTTGAAGCGGCGTATGATACGGTCAAAGGCAGAATTCCTTTGGAAATGCGCATTGTAGGAAGTGAACATATGCCGGGCGGAACCTCTTTTGAAGAGCGTGTCAGATTTGTTAAAGAGGCGCAGAAATATATTGATATGATTGTTGTTTCGGCGGGAACGTTGCTTTATGGTGAGGCTTTTAGCGTGAATATGCCAAACTACTATATTCAACCCGGAGTAAATGTATCTTATGCTGCTGGATTTAAAGAAGCGTGCCCTGACTTGGTTGTGTCGGTTGTTGGTGGGATATCTACCCTTTCACATGCAGAGGAGATAATCAAGTCCGGAAAAGCGGACATCGTGGCCATGGCGAAAGCATTGATGGCAGATACAGAGTTTGTGAATAAGGGTGCGCGTGGTCTTGAAAAAGAAATTCGACCATGTCTCAGATGCATGTATTGCCTCAGAAGGAACTTTTTAGACCTGCATATTGCGGGTTGTGCAGTAAATCCAACAATGGGTTGGGAATACAGAACAACGAAGCCTACGATTGCTCCAAAGAAAAAGAAGGTTATGATTGTCGGCGGTGGGCCAGCCGCAATGGCGGCAACCGGCTACCTCACCGAAAGAGGGCACGAGGTAGTGCTTTATGAAAAATCCGGAAAATTAGGCGGTAGGCTATTCGAAGCGTCTGCGCTGAGTTTTAAAGATGGGTTTAGAAATTATATTGAATATGCAGTCCGTAAAACCTATGAAAGTGGCGCAAGAATTGAACTGTGTAAAGAAGCGACAGTCGACACGATTCTTAAAGAATCCCCGGATGTTTTGATTATAGCAATTGGAGCTAAGCCAATCATGCCTGCAATCAAAGGTATTGATTTGGAAAATGTCAAAGAGGTCAGCGAAGTGGACAGAAAGGACGTCCAAACCGGGAAAAGAGTCGTGATATGCGGTGCGGGTCTTTCGGGTACTGAGTGTGCACTCGGACTTGCCATGGAGGGCAAAGAAGTAATCCTTGTTGATAAAATAGCAGAGAGCCTGTTTTACAAGGATGTTTTGGATTTCAATAGAGCCTCTTTGACAAGGCTCTTGGATGATTATAATGTAAAACTCATGCCGGAGTGTGATGTTCAGGAATTTTTGCCCGATGGCGTAATTCTGAGAAAGTCAGATGGTGAGGATATAACCATTGAATGCGATACTTCGGTCGTTGCCTTTGGGCTCAGTCCGGACTCAGAGCGTATAGAGGAACTCAATGAAGTGATACCGGAAACATATATAATAGGCGATGCAAATAAGGTCGGGCTGGTCGGTGATGCGATTGGTGAAGCCTACTGGCTTACAAAGGATATCTAACTTTATTTGCGATCTTAAAAAATACAATACGAGGCGGTGATTTTTTGAATTCATTCAGCTTAAACGGAAAGACAGCTTTAATTTATGGGTGTGATTGCGAGATTTCCAAAGCAACGGCATGTGCATTGGCGGTTTCTGGTGCAAGAGTCATTGTGATTGACAGTGACACAACCTCATTTAAAGCATTTGAGGATGCGCTGGGCGCTGATGGGTTTTCTATAAAATCTATTGAAATCAAACCCAATAATTTGAGTGAAGAAATAGACAATATATTGAAAAAATACGGAAGAATTGATATTTTGGTGAACAATCCGGGAGCCAGATTTTCACAGGCCAATTCAGAAATACAAAATGCTCAATGGGATATGATGGTTACCCATGGTTTGAGTCAGGCGTTTGCTGCAATTAAGGCTGTTGTTCCGCGTATGAAAAAAGCCGGATTTGGCAGAATTGTCAACATTTCATCTTATGCGGCAAGGATAGGGTTTGGATTTACCGGCATAGATTTTAGTGTATATAATGCGGGAATGACCTCGATGACACGTCAACTCGCACTCACATACGCAGGCACGGGAATCAACTTTAATGCAGTGGCGCCAGGGCCGCTTGAAGGAAAGGGCGCTTGCGGATATAATGATGCAGAACTTTCTGATATCCTGAAAAAAACGCCACTGAAAAAGCTGTGTAAGCCAGAAGAGGTGGCAGCGGCGGTTCTTTATTTGTGTTGTGATGAGAGTAATTATGTTACAGGTGAGACGATGAATATAAACGGTGGATTTTACATGGTTTGATGTAACAAAACTACAAAGTGGCGTATTTCAAATTTGCTTTGTTCAAAAGAATTTGCAGATGATGTAAGGTGGTATGCGTGTAATGACTTATTTAGAGTATAAGCGGTATTTCGGGCATATGCGCGGCTCGTTTTTGGCAGGACAGACTGCGGTTGTAACAGGCGCTGCGCGTGGTATCGGAGCGGCAACGGCAAAACTGTTTGGAGCACTTGGCGCAAAAGTAGTGTGTGCCTATCTTGGATATGATGAGGGAGCGCATGAAACAAAAAAAGCCATTGAGGCAGCAGGCAGCGAGTGCGTACTTTTCAAAGGCGATTTATCCGTTATGGCTGAGGCAGAGCGGCTAAAAGATTTTACGATTTCGAGTTTTGGTAGCATTGATATATTAGTCAACAATCTTGGCATCAATGAGGGTAAGCGATTTTTGGATGTGACCTCGGAAGACTGGGATAAATTTTTGACAACAAATCTGAAAAGTCAGTTTCATACCTGCCATTACTTTGCCCCGTTGATGATGGAAAAACGAAGCGGGAAGATTGTCAATTTGACATCGGTTGCGGGTAAGGAAGGTGCATTAGGCCCGGGAGCGCAATATTCTGCGTCAAAAGGCGGGATAATAGGATTTACAAGAAGTTTGGCCATAGAGTTGGCGGGTTATGGCGTTAATGTCAATACGTTTTGCCCCGGCTCAATGGATACACAGATGGTACACTGGAGAACACCCGAGCAGCTTGATGAATATGTCAAGAGTTTACCTATGGGAAGACTGGGCACTGCCGAGGAAGCAGCGTGGGGTATAGCATATCTGGCGGCTCCTTTTGCCTCAGGAATGTGTGGGTATTTACTTGATGTAAACGGTGCGGTTCACATTGATTGATATGGAGATATAAATATGGATAGAGCAGATAAACTACTTCATGGGGCGATTGACATGCACGCGCATGGATATCCCCAATTTACATTGAACATGCCGGGAAGGCAGAATAATCTTCAGTGGACGCAGGCGGCAAAGGCGGCGGGTATGGCAGGCTTTGTAATGAAGTCACATATCTGGCCTACAGTAGGTGAGGCTTATCTGCTCAACAAAATGGTGGATGATGTGACGGTGTTTGGAAGCATCACACTAAATTATACAGTCGGTGGTATAAACCCGATGGCTGTGCAGATTGCCGCTGAGTCGGGTGCCAAAGTTGTGTTTATGCCGACATGGAACGCCAAAAACGACATGGACAAGGGTGCAAAATATGTCGATAGGATGAGACCGTACATCACAACGATAGATAGCGCAATGGCGGATAAGACCGGGATTTCAATAATTGATGATTCTGGTGAACTTATTGCTGAAATTCATCAAGTGATTGAAGTATGCAAGCAGTATGGGCTCGCTATCGGTTCGGGTCATGTGTCAATCGAAGAGAGTATGAAGTTATGCAAAGCGGCCAGTGCTGCAGGCGTTGGATTTATTCTGACGCATCCGCTGAATACTCCGCTCATCAATGCTTCGTTTGACCAGATGAAAGAAATTGCTCAGATGGGTGGGTATATTGAAAATGTATTTATAGCGTGTATGCCAATGCATGAAGGACTCAAACCAAAACGTATCGCAGAGGTCATAGAGCATGTTGGTGCACAGCAATGCTTGATGTCCAGCGATGCCATTGAAGCGTGGAACCCACCTCCACCGGAGATACTTAGAATGTTTATTGCTACGATGCTTGCTTTAGGAATATCTGAGGACGACATCTACACAATGACGCATACAAATCCGGCGAAACTGCTTAAACTTGAAGAGAGTGTAACTGAAAAATCAGATTTATAAAGGAGAAAGAAAGAATGTTTGTTGTTACAGGCGCATACCAAGTTAAACCAGGCACGCGAGATGATTTTCTGAAAGAGGTATATGACCAGGGCATATACGCTGAATTCCTAAAAGAGGAAGGGAATATTAGCTACGATTACTATTACCCATACAGAAATGAAACTGATATCTTTTTTGTAGAAAGATGGGAGACTCCGGAAGCTTGGGATGCTCATAAAGTAGCTCCGCATACGGCAAGACTGCAACCCATTAAGGATAAATATATGACCGGATTTGTTCCGGGATTTTTTGGTGAGATAAAAGAATAACAAATGATTAAGGAGGAGCAAAAAATGTTGTTAAAAAACAAAGTTGCAATCATTACAGGAGCGGCATCAGGGATGGGTCAGGCAAGCGCAAAACTATTTGCAAAAGAGGGTGCCTGCATTGTTGCTGCAGATTTAAACTTAGAAGGAGCCAAGGCAACAGCTGCTGAAATAACCGCCGTGGGCGGAAAAGCAGTTGCAATCGGTGTCGATATCGCGGATGAAACGCAAGTTCAGGCTATGGTGAAACTGGCGGTAGATACATATTCCAAAATTGACATACTGTTCTGTGTAGCCGGTGTGCCGGAAGCCTCACAGAGTATTACGGAAATCCCATTGTCACAAGGACAACGCATATTTGCTGTTAATGTACTTGGCACATGGCTATGCTGCAAATACGCATATCCTGAACTGAAAAAGACCGGAAATGGAGTTATTCTTACAGTAGGCTCAGGTGCAGCCATTCGCCCCAGAGGTGGTACAGCGCTTTACTCTTCCTCAAAGGGTGCAATAGTGACAATGACAAAAGCTCTTGCTAATGAGTTTGCCCCAGAGGTTCGTGTCAATTGCGTCATGCCGGGAGGAACAGATACACCTATGATGGGCCAATTTATTCCGGGATTTAATGAAGAGATTAAGAAGAACGTAGCAGCATCCTATCCGCTTGAAAAGTTTGTGCTTCCTGAGGATGTAGCTGAATTAGGTCTTTTCCTAGCCTCTGATAAAGGCAGCAAAATGACTGGCGCCGAATATTTGATTGATAGTGGATTGGTTGTATCTAGGGGCAAAAACTAATTATTGATTTAAGGGGTGAAACCTGCATGGAACGGATATTTGACGGGCGAGTCGCCCTCGTGACCGGTGCTGCGACAGGTATAGGAAAGTCAATTGCTCATCTTTTCGCGTCAAAAGGGGCAAAGGTGGTGGTTTCCACAAGAAAAAATGTGACTGATGGAGAGGCCGTTGCTGAAGAGATAAGAAAAGCAGGCGGCGAAGCAACATTTATACGTTGCGATGTAGCCATAGAGTCCGAAGTAGAGGAACTTGTAAGCAAGACGGTTGAGCGATATGGAAGGTTGGATTATGCTGCGAACAACGCAGGTGTCGGACCCGACGGGAAAAGGCTTCCGATTGTGCCGATTGCCGAATACACAGAGGAACTGTGGGATGCAATAATGGATCCGAATGTCAAGGGTTGTATGTTCTGCATGAAGCATGAAATACGTCAGATGATGAAACAGGGTTATGGGTCAATTGTAAATACGTCCTCGGTTGCACATCTTGTGTCAAATCCTGGATTTGCAGCATATGGGGCAAGCAAATCGGGTGTGTGTAAAATTACTCAAATAGCTGCTGCTGAGTGTGCGACATTAGGCATACGTGTCAATAGCATCATGCCCGGACCAACGAAAGACACCCTGTTGTTTGACAATATTACTGCAACCGATCCTGACTTTGGCGATGTGTTTGCTCAGGTTGTTCCGATGAAGAGAATGGGACTGCCGCTGGAGATGGCAGAAACTGTGGTTTGGCTCTGTTCTGATGCGGCTTCGTTTATAACAGGGCACAATGTGCCTGTTGACGGTGGTATGACGATGAATGTCATTGGCGATTAGGGGGGGTTAAATAAACCCTAAGCTATATGTCAGATGCGCTATTTCGTTTACCTATGAAAATTTAGTAGAGGTGAAAATATATGGGAGTTTCCGGCTCTGAAAGCAAATTCGGAAAACATATCGTGCAGTATCCCGCCGACTACTCGCTCTGTGCAGGATGTGCAACTTGCGAGGCTGTATGTGGACTTACCCACGATGGTGTTACAGGCCCGCTCATTAAGCGGATATTTTTGGTGCGCGACACCACGATGACGGACGATATGCATAAAGTGTTTTCCTGTCAGCACTGCATGGATCATCCGTGCTACAATGCATGTCCATTAAAAGAAGAAGCGATGGTCAAAGATTCCGAAACGGGTGTGGTATACGTAGATCAAGAAAAATGCACAGGTTGCCAATTGTGTTATAAGGCTTGCCCGCTTGAACCTAAGCGTATTTCACTGCACCCAAACAAACCACGCAAAGCATTGAAATGTGATATGTGCCGATTAAGAGCTGAGGGTCCGGCGTGTATTGAATTTTGTCAAGTGCGATGTCTTGGGCTTAGTGATGCACCCCTGCCGTGGGAGGTGGATGAATAAGATGAAACTCTATTGTGTCCAAGTCGGGTCATTTAAAATACCGCGTGGATATATTGCGCAAAGATGTGAAAATGCAGATGTGCCGACAGTTATGCCGTTATTCACATATCTGATTGAACACCCAAAGGGGCTGGTACTTGTTGATTTGGGGCAACATTATGATTTGCGTGATGGCGGGTCAATGCTCAAAGAAGATGATTCGATAGTACATAAGTTAGCGCAACTGGGATATACGCCCAAAGACATCAAATATGTTGTGATGAGTCATATGCATTTTGATCATGCAGGGTATATGTGCGATTTTCCGGATGCGACATTTATTGTCCGGAGAGAAGAACTAAAAACCGCATGGTGGCCTGATGTATTTGAGAGTCCCGGATACTTGTTTGCAACATATGAAAAAACGAGGGATTACAAGTATATTCAGCTTTCGGATGATGAAGAGTATGATGTGTTTGGAGATGGTACGCTGGTATTGACAGATACACGCGGGCATTCACGCGGGCATCAGTCTGTAAAGGTCAATCTAAAGAACGCTGGAAAAATCTTGCTTGTCTGCGACGCGGCTCCTTTCCGTGAAGTTATGGATAGGCTGCTTCTGCCCGGAACATGTTCAAATAATGCACAGGCAATCCGGTCTCTGGAAAAGCTAAAGAGTCTTGAAAATAGCGGGTATCAGCTGATTTTTGCGCATGATCCTGACAATATGCCGCAAAAGCTCTTCCCGGAATATTTCGAATAAGCTGAAAGGAATAGTCAAACGTATGGAGAAACTATTTGGCTACGTGGGCAAGATTGCCCGGATAAACCTTACGGACAGTACCGTAACAGACGTGCCTACGTCTAATTATGTCCCGAAATACATTGGTGGGCGCGGCGTATGTAATAAGATATTTTGGGATGAGGTAGGCCCAGGTGTAGGGGCATTTGATTCTGAGAACAAGCTTATATTCATGACTGGGCCAACTACAAGTACCGGCATTCCCACAGGCGGAAGAAGCACGATGTGCGCGATTTCGCCGAATAATCTTCCGGAACAATATTGCTGGAGCGGAATCGGTGGATTTTTTGGCTCAATGGTGAAATTTGCGGGTTACGATGGATTTATTATCGAAGGGAAAGCTGCCGAGCCGACCTATGTATTTATTGATGATGACAAGATATCTTTTCACAGTGCAAAAGGGTTGTGGGGAATGATTGTCCATCATACGCAAAAGAAGCTTGAGGAAATCCTTGGGGATGACATAAACAGCATTGTTATCGGGCCTGCGGGTGAAAATTTGGTTCGTAATGCAAGCATCACGACATCTAATGACAGTGTTGCAGCGAAAGCTGGATTCGGAGCGGTCTTTGGCTCAAAGAACTTAAAGGCAATATCGGTTCGCGGTACGGGTGTGGTTAAGGCAGGAAGTGTTGAAAAAATTCTGAAGCTGCAAAAAACAATGGGCAAGCCGGCATATGAGCCCAGACCAATCAAATATAAGGATAGATTTGACCCACGTCCGCATATTAATTTTCCTGTACCGGGAGGCGTGAAAGAAGGGCGTGTTGCCTGTAGTTATGGCTGCAATCAACACTGCAATCTGATCTTGCTTGATGTCAAAGCCGGAATCGGAGGCAATGATAAGGGTCGTACTCATGTGGTGAATAAATGTGTAGGGATATATGCATATCAGATGATGGAAGACAGCGGCTGGACTCCTCAGATGTCTTTTAACTCTCCGGAGAACGATTACAACGGTTGTCGATTTATTTCAGGTGACGGATTTACTCCGGATCAGAGCGACCCTGCAATTGAGCAAGGGTTACTGACGCGGCGTTATGGTGATATTGTCAACTACTGGGATGGGGATTATGACCGCGGCAACGTGATAAACGACCTTTGCACACAGTATGGTATTGACCGGTGGGATGTTGTCATATGGTATATGTCATGGCTTGCAATGGGCAAGGCCGAGGGCGTTTTAGATGATATTGACTTTGGTCTTGGCATGGAAATTGACCCGGGTAGCGAAGAATTTATGAAGCGCTTCCTAGAGATGATTGTTTATCGCAAAGGAAAGTATGGCGACATTTTTGCCGAAGGTATGGCAAGGGCGATTAGAACGCTGGGTATGGATAAATACGGCAAGACCATCTACAACGGACGCACATCAGTGCGGACTAAGGAAAAACACATGATTCCGATAAGCCTGGAGTCAGCGTGGGGTCACTGTTGCCACTGGTCGGGAAGAGGTTTTCAGGGAAGTAATGACATCGCTTGTTGGTTGCCGATTGCGATTGAACTGATGACTGCAACGCGTGATGCGCAGACCAATACGCATCATCATGATTCATGGGAGTGGTTTCTTGATGTGCGGGATGACCCATACCATAATCCTCGTGTTGCACCGTCAATTGTGCGCAATGAACATTGCTCCGAGCTCAAAGAAGCGCTGATGAGCTGTGAATTCCAACTGCCGACAGTTTTTGACAAAGAGACAGAGGCAGATATGTATGAGGCGGCCACAGGTGTAAAGACAACACATGAAGAACTCTATCTTGCGGCAGAGCGGATGAAAAATCTGTTCCGTGCGATACTGATTCGTAACCATGGACGGACAAGGGAAATGGAAGTTAAAGAGGTATTTCCGATACTCACTTATCCGGATGCCGATGGGAAAGTAGCCGATTGGGATGATTTTAACCATCTGGTTGATATGTACTACGATGAGCGTGGTTGGGATAGAGCGACCGGGTGGCCGACGAGAGAAACATATGAGCGGCTTGGACTCAAAGAAGTAGCTGATGAGATGGAAAAACTAGGGAAATTGCCACAATAGGAAATGTGGGCATGAATTAAAATGCACAGCCTTTCAAGAGCGAAGTGGCAAACACTTTGCTTTTGAAACGGATGTACCAAACAGATATGAGGAACGTTATGTTATTAGAACTGGGCAAAATACTGGAATCGATAAAATATGAGACCTTGCCGGAAGTGACGCGTGAAAAAGCCAAAGTGACGTTGCTGAATTTTCTTGCAACCGGGTTGGCTGCGGCAAACGCACCGGCGGCTGAGGCAGAAATATCTGTATGGAGCTCAGTGGGTGGTGCAGGGGATTGTGTTATTCTGGGGCATAGCGGCAGAGTGTCGCCACTTGCTGCTGCGTCTGTAAATGCGATGATGGGACAGATATATTTGTTCGAGGATTGTCATGAACATACATTGAGTCATCCGGGTGTAGTGGCAATTCCGGTTGCGTTGGCTTTGGGTCAGAAATCAAGAGCGAGCGGGAAGCAAGTCGTTGAGGCAATTGTTTCCGGATATGAAGCGATAGGGAGAATAGGCGCGGTGTTGATAGCACCGGGATTTCCAAGCTTTGGGCAGCGGCCGGCGAGTACACTTGCACCATTTGGTGGGGCGGCAGCGGCAGCAAAAATCTTTGCTTTGGATAGCCATAAGACATGTGACGCGCTGGCTATCGCAGGCAATACAGCTTCTGGTGTGATGGAATTTGTGAATTCCGGAGCAGAAGACATTTGTCTTCAAAACTGTTTTGCCGCAAAAAACTCCATAATGGCTGCGATGCTTGCGATGAAAGGCATCAAAGGGTCGGCATCAATTCTTGATGGCCACTTTGGGCTTGGAAAAGCGATGAACCGCAAGGAGCTTGATTGGAGTCCTGCTCTGAAAGCGGCTCCGGGACATTATATGATTGATGAGTCTTTTATCAAGCGGTTTCCGGGATGTGGGCATGTTCTTGCAACAGCACAAGCAGCGATGGCGCTTGTTGCTGAAAATGAAATTGCAACTGAGGAAATTGAAAAGGTTACGATTGGCGTGTCAAAGGGCGGAAAAGAGTTTCCTGGTGTTGACTATTGCGGGCCATACACGGGTACGATTTCTGCAATGATGAGCCATCAATTTATGACGGCTTCTGTCCTCGTCTTTGGAGAGGTGAGCGCTAAGACAGTGGATATGTTCGATAATCCTGATATTGCAAATATAGCAAGGAAAATAAATGTTGAAGTAGATGAGCAGGTAAATCAGGCGGCTCCGCACAAGACAGGCGCTAAAATAAAAATCTTGCTCAAGAGCGGCAAAGAAGTATCGAATTATCAGCAAGATATTATACCGCTAAATCGTGATGAGGTAATTGAGCGGTTTATAAGCAATGCAGAGGATTTCTTCACGAGCAGTCAATCTCAGGATATCATCGACAAAGCGTTGAATCTGGAGTTGCTTGAATCGGTAGATGAGCTTATGTCACTGCTTGGTAAACGTTGATTTAATTGCGCACTATAAACTGCGTGCGCAATTTGCAACCAGGCTGTAGGTAGCCTAAGCAAGCAGCAAGGAGTACGTCCTGATTTTTCAAAATCCTTGCATACTGGAGGACATGCAGTGGAGCAGTTTAATGCGGTTTTCAACCAGATTTTACTCTTTTTCTCTATTTTGGTCATCGGGTTTTGTATCGTAAAATTTAAGATTCTTGGCGCAGACTATCTCCCGGTAATTTCCCGGCTTTTTACGCGTGTGATTTTGCCTTTTATTCTGTTTACCTATACATCGGGCGGTGCAACGCGGGCGGAGCTCGTAAGCTATAGTTATTTGCTGATAGTCAACGTTTGCATATTTGCGGCTCTTCTGATCTCCACAAGGGTGCTGCCGAAACTGTTGCGATTAAAAGGGAACAGAGTCTCGCTGTTTATACTCGTAAATTCCTTTGGTAACGTAGGCTTTATCGGGATGCCTCTATTGCTTGCAATATATGGGCAGCGGGCAATGATATTTGTGGTATTATACACGATTATTGATCAGATACTTTTCTGGACATATGGTATTTATCAAACATACCCCTATGATAACAAACCCAAATTTAGCTTGAAAATGCTGAAAAATATGGTCAATCCTCCGATTATGGCGATTGGATTATCCTTTGTTGTGATATTGCTTGGCATTCAGATTCCCCAGCCGATTCTTAGAGCATGTGAAGCCATGGCAAGCACGGGATCGGCACTTCCATTTCTTTACATAGGCGGCGTTGTGGCTACATTGGATGTCAAAAAGCTTTTTCGGTTTTATGAGATATATGTTGGTATGGTATTTAAAATGATTGCTCTACCAATATGCATTTTTCTTATTCTGCGTGCAATAGGTATTGCTCCGGAAATTATTGGAACGACTGTGATTTTATATGGCTTGCCTGCCATCGGTATTGTTCCGATGTTGGTGAGCAACAATGGTTCGGATGAGGAATATGCCACAGTTGCGGTCATAACTACAACTTTGGCCAGCATTATAGCGATTCCTTTAGTCGCCTATATTACTACAATGGTTTTGTAGTGTTATATTTAAAATAAAAAGATAACTAATTTACTTTTGAGGAGCGTTTTATATGGAAAGAAAATTTAAACACCTGTTTTCCCCGATTAAGATTGGCCACATGACTGTGAAAAACCGAATTGAGTTTGCTCCCGGTTGTCACATGCTGGCAACGGGGGATGGAATGGTGACTCGTGAAATGATTGCCTACTATCAATCAATAGCCGAAGGCGGCGCCGGGATTGTCACCATTGGTGAGTCAGCGATTGATTTTGTTCATGCGGCCGGTCATCAGTTCCAGCTTAATCTTGGGGATAGAAATGTATTTACAGGACTGTGCCAGATTTCTGAGGCGATTCATAAGTATGGTGCGATTGCATCTATTGAGGTATGCCATAATGGTAGTCAAATCATCTCCAGCGGTTTGCCCGCAATATCACCATCACCCCAGATAACCATTAGAGAAGAACGTGCAGCAAAGGCTGAGGGGCGCAGAAGACATCCTGTGATGAAGATGAGTCTTTCAGATATAGAAGATGTCATCGATGGGTTTGCGTACTCTTTTGATATGCTCAAGAGAGCCGGTTTTCAAATGGGGATGCTTCATGCAGGTCACGGACACCTTATTTCTCAGTTTCTATCACCACTCACCAATCATCGTGACGATAGTTTTGGCGGATCCTTTGAAAATCGTGTGAGATTTTTTGATGAGGTTCTATCAGCCATCCGGGCCAAGGTGGGCAAAGACTTTATCATTGAGACGCGCATCAGCGTGGATGAAATGCATGAGGGAGGTCTGGAGCAAGAAGAGATGGTCGAGGTCATGAAGCGTGTTTCGGATAAAGTGGATCTTGTACATGCCTCGGTTGCGCGACTAAACGAGCCTTTGACTGCCATTTACACAATCCAGCCTCCGTACTTGAAAAATGGAATCAATGTGCATTATGCTGAGTATATGAAGAAACATTTGGATATACCTGTAACAACAGTCGGTGCGATTACCGACCCGGTGATGTGTGAAGAAATCATCGCCTCGGGCAAGGCAGATGTGATATCAATGATTAGATCGCAATTGGCCGACCACGAATTTGCAAACAAGGCCAGAAAGGGAGAAGAGGAAGAAATAAGACCCTGTGTCCGATGCATGACATGTGTGCGCTATACCGGTGAGCGGGTTGCGCCGGTTCGTTGCGCTGTGAACCCTGTGGTGGGTCGTGAACTTGAATATCAATATGGCTATGTAAAACCGCCAATGAAAAGCAAAAAGGTATGCATTGTTGGTGGAGGCCCGGCAGGGATGCAGGCAGCATTGACAGCATCCGAGCGCGGTCATGAGGTTGTGCTGTTTGAAAAAGAAAATGAACTGGGTGGGCAGCTTATATGTGCATCTGCGTTGCCTTTCAAAAATGATATGGCGCGTTATCTGGACTGGCTCATTCGCATGACAAAAAAAGCTCCTGGTGTCACAGTGAAAATGAACACTGAGGCAACGGCGGAGTTGGTGCGTGCAGAAAAGCCCGATGCGATTGTTGTCGCTGCGGGCGCGACACCAATAATTCCGGATTTGCCTTGCGAAGATTCCAATATGCTCAAGTGGGTTGGAGATGTTGATACGGGCAAGGAGCAGGTTGGTGAAAGGGTTGTTGTTGCTGGTGGTGGGCTTGCCGGAGTTGAGAGTGCATATGCACTTGCGCAATCCGGCAAACAGGTAACAGTGATAGACAAGCTTCCGGAAAATAAATTGGGAGCTGAAGGCCCGCGTGGCGGCGTATATTTGAATAAGCTGCTCGGTACAAAGTTTGTGACTGAAGTTAAGCTGGTTCGCGTTACAAAAGAGGGCGCGGTGGTGCTGGACAAACATTGGGAAGAGATGCTCATACCATGCGACACGGTTGTTCTTGCGTTGGGCATGAAAGCCAGAAGCGAGGCATGTGCGCAGTATGCCGATTTGGCTGAAGATGTGTTTTTCGTTGGGGATGTGAGATATGCCCATAATGTCTATCAAGCCATTCATGATGCGTTTCATGCAATGCACACGATATAGTAGTTACTGTTTTTAACTGACTTTCTAAGTGAAAGGAGAAATGCGATTTGGGAATGACAATGTCAGAAAAAATACTATCTGCACATGCAGGTGTTGCTTTATGCAAGCCTGGTGATATCCTGACTTGTGCAGTTGATTTTGCGGCGAACCACGATATGTACTTCACTGTTGGCGGACAGATAGACTATGAGTCAGTTTCAAAAATCGACTATCCGGAAAGAAATATTATTTTGCTTGACCATGCGGTTCCGGCACCAACATTGGGTGATGCAACCGGAGCGGTTAAGGCTCGGAAATTTGCAAAAAAACATGGGATTAAAAACTTCTTTGATATAGGAGACCATGCGGTTATTCATCAGCTTTTGGCAGAACGCGGCTTTGCCGCGCCGGGAAGGCTAATCACATGCGGAGACTCGCATACTTGTGCTGCCGGAGCGTTTAACTGTGCTGCCAGGGGATTTGGCCCGGCAGAGATGACATATGTTTGGTGCAAGGGTGAGACGTGGTTTCAGGTAAGTCAAACCATATTGTATCAGCTCAAAGGGGAATTGCCCCCAATGGTGAGCGGAAAAGATCTGTTTTTGTATATTGCTGGAGTTTATGGTGATGCAACGGGTTATAGCATTGAATTTGGCGGTGAGGGAGTTAAGAGCCTTAGCATTTCCCAGCGTCAGAGTGTGGCGACCATGTGTGCCGAAATCAATGCGGAGTTTGCCATATTTCCTTGTGATGAAGTTTTGGAAGAATGGTTAGAGGCTCGCGGAGATACGGAAATCAATGCGGTTCATCCGGATGCTGATGCCGTATATGCCCATGTGCGTGAGATTAATTTAAGTGACATTGTGCCTTATGTTGCCAAACCTCACTTTATACCTGACAACTGTGTTCCTGTCACACAGGTGCAAGGACTTAAGTTAGACCAAATATTGATTGGGTCTTGCTCAAATGGTAGGACAGAAGATATGCGTGATGCCGCTGAGATACTTAGAGGCAAGCGTGTTGCGTCCGGAACAAGGCTCATAGTTACTCCTGCATCACAGCGCGTATATCTGGAGTCACTGAGGCTGGGATATATTGAGACACTTGTGGAGGCAGGCGCAGTGGTTACAAATGCCACTTGCGGAGCTTGTTATGGGGGGCATTTGGGGCTTATTGGCCCGGGTGAACGTTGTCTTTCTACCACAACCCGAAATTTCAAGGGGCGTATGGGTGCAGCAGATAGTGAAGTGATGCTTTGTGCACCGGCCACGGCGGCAGCATCGGCAATATTCGGGGTTATAACAGACCCTAGGGATGTTTAGGGGGGTACGTTAGATATGATTGAAAAATCTGCGTCGCGCTACAGAGGCAGAGTGTGGATATTCGGCGATGAAATAAACACTGACCTGATATTCCCTCATGCAGCATTTAGGGTTTCGCCAGAGGAACAGATTAAATTTATTTTCAGTGATAATCGTCCGGGATGGGTGGAACTGGTCTCTCCGGGAGATATTATAGTCGCAGGCAAGAATTTCGGTACAGGGTCATCCAGGCCGGGCGCGTTGCTTTTGAAGAGACTGGGGCTTGGCGGTATGGTAGCGGAGAGCTACAATGGGTTGTTTTTTAGAAACTGCATAAGTTATGGTTTCGCGGCTTTGCAATGTGAAGGTGTAATCCAAATGTTCTCTGAGGGCGATTATGCAGTTGTTGACCTTCTGGAGGGTCGTGTGCTCAATGAAACGACCGGTGAAAAAAGATTCGGTGCACCACTATCTCAGGCTGTTGTGGATATAGTGAGCGCAGGTGGGATTGAGGGGTTGCTGATACAAGAGGGATATATGGATAAAATGGAGGATAATAATGATTAAAAACCCTGGTTTGGTTTTGAGAGAGATGTTGAATGCTCCCGGAATTGTTATTGCACCGGGCGTTTACGATGGTATATCGGCAAGGACGGTTGAGCTGGCCGGATTCAAAACTGCCTACATGACAGGCGCAGGAGTCTCAGCCAGTGTGATTGGGCAAGCAGATATAGGACTGACGACCATGACAGAGATGGTTACGACAGCAAAAAACATTGCACAGGTACTGAATATTCCGTTAATCTGCGATGCGGATACCGGTTACGGTAATCCTTTAAATACCATACGCACAGTTCATGAATATGAGATGGCAGGAGTTGCTGCAATACAGCTTGAAGACCAGCGGGCACCCAAGCGATGCGGTCATCTGGGTGGGAAAGTTTTGGTTTCCGCAGACGAGTTTACACAAAAAGTCAAAGCAGCCGCCACTGAAAAGTATTTCAAAGAAACGGTAATCGTAGCGCGAACTGACTCTCGGGCGGTAGAAGGATTTGATTCTGCGGTTGAGCGGTGTAAGAGATACATTGATGCGGGTGCAGATCTCTTATTTTTCGAGGCACCGCAATCGCGTGACGAGATTGAGCAGGTTGGAAAACTATTTGGACACCAGATTCCATTACTCAGCAATCAAGTTTACGGTGGAAAAACACCCTCCCTTACAGCTGAGGAACTACAGCAACTAGGGTACAAAATAGTTATTTTCCCATCTACTTTGGGATATGCAGCATGTATATATTTGCGGCAGGTCGCCGATAGACTCATGGAGCTTGGTACGGATGCAGGTGTTATTGAGGGAGGCATGAATGCCATGGACATGTTTAATATTATGGGTATACAGCAGTGGAATACACTGGAACAAAATTATAAATACTAAATTTATGGAGGAAATATCATGAGACTAGAAGGTAAAATCGCAGTAATTACAGGAGCAGGTTCGGGTATGGGTCGTGCTTCGGCAATCAAATTTGCGCAAGAAGGTGCAAAAGTTGTTATCGCAGACATTGATGAGGCCGGTGGAAAAGAGACCTTGGAACTGGTAAAAAAAGATGGTGGCGAAGCTGTATTCGTCAAAGCAGATGTATCCAAAGATGAAGATTGCAAGAATATGGTTGACACTGCTGTAAAAACTTTTGGCGGTCTGAATATCTTGTACAACAATGCGGCACTTCCTCAAAAGGAAAAACAGTTCTTTGATTGTTCAAACGAAGAATGGGATGCAATCATGGGCGTTAATCTGCGTGGCCCATTTATGGCCTGTAAGTACGCATATCCTGAGTTTAAGAAAGCAGGCGGCGGTGTATTTTTGGCGACAGCGTCACTTGGGGCAATGATGCCGCGTGCGCTGAGCTGTGCGTATTCTCCGTCAAAGGCCGGAATGGTCTGTCTATACAAGGTTTTGGCCAGTGAACTTGCAAAAGATAACATCCGCGCTAATGTAATACTGCCCGGCCCGACGGCAAGCCCGATGCTCAAGAAGTTTATGGGTGGCGATAGAGAAAATATGTCTGATGATGAAATAGCAAATCTTGTTGGTCAAAGCATGGCATTTGGTCGTTGTGTAGAGCCTATGGACATTGCAAATACGGCAGTATTTTTAGCCTCGGATGACGCGGCAATGATTTCGGGTGAGACGATTCTTGTTGATGGCGGTCGCTCTGTAGCAAGAGGCCGTGATTAGTCGCTGTAACAACAGTTACTTCAATGTAAAAAATCATGGGGAAGAGCGAAAAATTTCTTGACTTTTCGTAGATCCGGGTATATTATCCGAAAAAAGTATGCGGTTACATTTTGTATCATACGGTAACCGGAAATGGTTAATAATTGGGTGTAATAACTTCTGATACGCCTTGTAAACAAACAAAAAAAGCATTATTAAGAATTTGGAGGAAACGAAACATGAGTGGAAAAACTGTAGCTGAGCAAATCGCTGAAATAAGCGTTGGCCTAAAATTTGAGGACATTGACAAAAGGACCGTAGAAAATGCAAAGATTTTTATTTTAGACTGTTTGGGATGTACTTTGTCCGGTAGCCAAATTCAGTCGGCCAAATCAGTCCTGGGCGCAGTCGCAGGTATTGATTCTGATGGTGAATGTACGATTATCGGATCAAACCAGAAAGCAAACCCAATGTTGGCAGCATTGGTCAACGGCTTAGCCGGACATAGCCAGGACTATGACGATGACCACAGAGAGGGCACACAACACTCATCTGTAGTGGTATTGCCTGCGGTTATGGCTTTGGCAGAAAAATACGGAAAAAGCGGCAAAGATGTGCTTTTAGCATATATCATTGGCTCAGATGTAACCATACGTGCAGGTGAGGCGTTTAACGGCACTTCTTACTATGCAGGATGGCATCTCACAGGAACATGCGGTGTGTTCGGCAGCGCAGCAGGTGCGGCAAAGATCATGGGGCTCAATGCAGAGCAATTTGTGAATGCACTGGGCGTTGCAGGCAGCACTGCGGCGGGTTTGGGCGAATTCAACTCATGCGGAGCGTGGACTAAGCGATTCCATCCCGGACGTGCGGCAATGGATGGCGTTTTGGCAGCAAACATGGGCAAAAACAATTACTTTGCGCCACCGTCAGTATTTGAAGGACCTGAGGGATTTTTAGTATGCTTCTCATTCAAAGGCACACCGGAAAATCCAAATCCAAATGGAGATTACACCGTAAGCAAGCTTACAAACAACTTTGGTAAAGTATGGGAAATGGCTGATAATAGCATTAAACTCCATGCTTGCTGCCGCTTTACAAATAATTTCTGCGATGTCGCAATAGATGTATTTCATCAGGGTTGTGATGTTAAGAAAATCAAGGCGATACATGCAGAATGCAACAAGTTTACAGATACTAAGCTTTGTAGGCCTGTGGACATCAAGCGTCATCCGGTAAATGTTGTCAACGCGCAGTTCTCGCTGTTTTATGAAATAGCATGTGGCCTTATTTACGGTCAGGCACTGCCGGAAAACTTTACAGAAGAAGCAATCAAAGACCCTGAAATTCATCGCCTGACAGATTTGATCACTTGGGAAATCAACCCTGAATTTGAGGAAGTCTATCCTGAAAAATATCCGGCAAGAATTACGGTCACTATGGAAGATGACTCACAATACATCGGATATATCGAGTATCCAAAGGGAGACCCGGAAAATCCGGCAACAAAGGAAGAAGTTGTCGCTAAGTTCCTCAATAACGCAGCAAACACAATCGGCAGCACAAAAGCACGCCGTGTTATTGAGCTGGTTGACAAATTTGAGCAGCTGGAAAATCTGGATGAGCTTATGGAGTGCTTGAAATAATGATCAATTCAGAGAGTTCACAAGTTTATTGTGTAATCATGCGCTCTGGAACCAGCAAAGGCATATTTCTCAACGAAAATGACCTTCCTCAAGATCCGGTGTTGCGTGACAAAGTGATTCTTTCCATTTTCGGAAGCCCAGATCCCAGACAGATTGATGGGTTGGGCGGCGCGGAGATGCTGACCAGCAAACTTGCTTTAATTTCGCCGCCGTCAAGGGATGATGCCGATGTTGACTTTTCATTTGGTCAAGTGGAAATCGCAGAACCCGTAATCTACTACGATGGATTATGCGGAAATATTGCTTCCGGGGTGGGCACTTATGCTATTGAAGAAGGGCTAGTCAAAGCAGTAGAACCGGTTACAAAGGTACGCATATTCAGCCGCAACACAAATCAGATTTATATTACAGAGGTTCCCGTCAAAGACGGTAGACCGTTGGTTGATGGAGACTACGCAATAGCGGGCGTGCCGGGTACCGGAGCGCAGATTCAAGTAGATATGGCGGGAACCGTTGGGTCGCGCACCGGAAGACTTTTGCCCACCGGAAACCCTATTGACACACTGGATATCAAAGATTTTGGAAAGCTTGAAGTTTCGCTACTCGATGTGGTCAATCCATGTATTTTTGTCAGAGCTTCCGATATTGGAATGAAAGGTGACGAAAAACCGGTTGATGTTGACGGAAATGAAGCGCTGATGAAGCTCGTGGATAATATCCGAGTTGCAGCATGTGCGAAAATGAATCTCACGGATTGGGAGATTAAAAATCCCACCCCATTTGTTGTTTTTGTTTCGCCGCCGAAAGATTATACAGATCACCTGACAAACAAAAAGATAAAAGCGGATGAAGTGGACTTTCTTGCCAGAATGATTATTTTAAGGAAGATGCATCAGACTTATGCCGGAAGTGTCAGTTGTGTGACAGGTATGGCGGGTGTTGTTCCGGGTACAGTTGTACACGAAATGGCGAAACCAACTGATGACCAGAAGATAATCAGAATAGGTCATCCTGCAGGAATTATAGACGTAGAGGCTGAGTGCGACAATACACCTGAGGGCATCGTTGCAAATCGCGTCACATATTCCCGCACAGCTCGGCGTATTATGGAAGGTTATGTCTATGTTCCAAACAAAGTGTTTGAGAACTGAAATGATGGAGTGCTAGGAGGCAAAATGTATGTCACTGTATAAAATAACTCCGCTGCATTTGGGAGATATCACAAGGCCAAAGGCAAACATGATTTACGGGTATGAAGGTGATGAAGTTCTTGACTTTCCACTGATTGCTTATTATCTGGAGGGTGCGCATAAGGTGCTTGTAGACACCGGAGGAAGCGACCCTGAAAGTGAGCAAGGCAAAAAAGCTGCGCCGTACAGTCGTACGCCGCAGCAGGCGCTTGATGTTGCGCTCAAAGCGATTGGCGTTTCGCCGGAAGATATAGACTATGTGATATTAACGCATCTTCACTGGGATCATGCTGCAAATAACCATCTGTTTCCAAACGCAAAGCTTTTTTGCCAGAAAGCTGAGATAGATGGTTTGCAAGATCAGGAAAACGTTCGTAAAGGCTACGAGTTAGACTACATCATGAAATTCGATTATGAACTGATAGATGGAGATCAGGTGCTTTTTCCCGGGATTTCTGTAATGCTTACACCGGGACATACACCTGGAATGCAAAGCATCGTTGTAGATACCGACATGGGTAAAGTTGTTTTGACGGGTGATCTTGTAACGCTCAGGCAGAGCCTGACTTACACACCACCGAGATTCAATGCATTGCTGTACAGAGATGCTGCCGAAAAGCAGGCGCAAGAGAGCCTTAACAAAATACTGAAAGTATCGATAAATGTGCTTCCCGGCCACGACCCAAGTGTTTTTTCAGAAAATATGGGCTTACGTTCTCTGGGACGGCGTATCATTCAGTGGGATCCTGACACGTCGCTTTGTGCCGGGTGTGGTTCTTGTGAAGTTGTATGTAGCCTGATACACGAGGGTGTCAGCGGTTCGCGTTCAAGGCGGATATTCTTTGAGCATGACAGTGTTCAACTGATACATAGGGTGTATTCCTGCCAGCAGTGCCTAGATCATCCTTGTTATGAAGCCTGTCCACTTAAGGAAAAGGCTATGCTCATTGATTCTGAAACCGGTATCGTTTATGTCGGTGAACAAGCCTGCATAGGATGCAAGCTTTGTGTGAAAGCCTGCCCGTTTGAGGTCAAAAGAATACAAATGAACAGAGCCGGAAAAGCCATAAAATGTGACTTGTGTCGTGGCAGAGAAAATGGGCCGGCGTGTATAGAATACTGCCAGTGTCTTGCTGTTGGAATGAGCGATGACCAGCCACCGGTGCCTGGCGTTGTTGTAAAAGTGTAGAGGGGGAGGGTTGAGTATGCCTGAACAAATGAAGATGCCGGATTACGGATATGTTGGCAAAATCGCATTTATTGATTTGACTGAGCGTTCGGTCAAAATAGTTCCGACGTCAAATTACGCACCCAAGTATATAGGTGGACGAGCTATTGCCACAAAAATCTATTGGGATATAACGAAACCTGGTATGAAAGCCCTTGACCCCGAAAATCCTTTGATGATCATGACCGGCCCCACGACCGCGACCGGTGTGCCGACAGGCGGAAGAACGTCAGTATGTGCAATGGCGCCGAACAATTTGCCTGAGCAGTTTTGCTGGGGCAATATTGGCGGGTGGTTGGGTTCTGAATTGAAGTTTGCAGGATTTGACGGCATTGTCATCGTGGGTAAGTCACCAGAGCCTACATATGTCATGATCAATGATGAAGAGATAACATTTTATCCGGCTGAGGAGTTGTGGGGTTCACTTACACATGATTGTCAGGATAGGCTTAAAGAAATACATGGTGAAGGTGTGGTGAGTGCAGTGATTGGCCCTGCAGGGGAAAATCTCTGCAGAAATGCCAGCATAACCACAAGTAATGATAACGTTGCGGCTAAAGCGGGTTATGGTGCCGTAATGGGTTCTAAGAATCTGAAAGCCGTAACAGTCAGAGGGACGGGCGATGTGCGTCCATACAGTGTTGACAAGCTGCTTTCGTTGCGTAAGAGCATGGGTAATCCTCAGCGCAAGGCAAATCCCGTTGAGCATTTGGATAGATGCGCATTTCGTTACCATATCAATTTCCCGACGGAGCCGGGCAAGGTCAAAAAGGCAAATGTGGCTTGTAGTCACGGATGTAATATGAGATGCAACCTGTTTGCACTGGACACAAAGTCTGCGTTTCCAAGAAAAATTACGAATCAGGTGTGGAAATGTATCGGCGTGTATGCATTGCAGATGTACGAAGATTGCGGAATGGCTCCGGCTATGTTTTTCCACACAGAAAAAAATCATAATCAGGCATGTCTGAGTCAGGGCGCTCAGGTTCCACCGCCTATGGATGAGTCTGATCCGGATTTGCCGGAGCTCATTAACCGTCGCCATGGAAGTATTCTGGACTTTTGGGATGCGGACTATGACAGAGGCAGCGTTGTAAATGATTTATGTACGCAGTATGGAATAGACAAATGGGACATAATAGTCTGGCTTATGACGTGGCTTGTCATGGGCAAACGAACCGGAGTGCTGGACGATGTTGATCTCGGCATGGAAATTGATCCAAGCAGCGAAGAATTTATGTGCCATCTTCTGGATATGATAACATACAGAAAAGGTTATTGGGGAAATCTGCTGGCCGAGGGAATGGCAAGAGCCGTCAGAGCGCTTGGGAAAAACAAATACGGAGATACTGTATATAAAGGGATTATTTCGCAAGTTGTTCCCGGTTTGCAGCTTGATATTCCAATCAGCTTCGAGTCGGCATGGGGACATTGCTTCCATTGGCAAGGTCGTGGATTCCAAGGCAGCACGCCACCTGGTGGATATCTATCAGCGACACTGATGCTGATGACAAATACAAGGGATTGTCAGACAAATTCCCATGTACATGGGACACTCGAATATATGCGCGAAACGATGAATGCACGTGAAGCATGTTCAAATAGAAAAGTGGCAGAAAACGCTTTTATGGGTGAAATCAAAGCTGAAATGAAAGAATGCGTTACATGCTGTGATTTGCAGAGCCCGCAACTGTACGATCCAAATATGGAAAGAGATATGCTGGAAGCTGCTACAGGTATAAACATGACGGAAAAAGAGTTATATCTGGCATGTGAACGATCCAAAAATCTATTTCGTGCGATTTTGATGAGAGATTCCGGTAGATGCCGTGCGCAAGAGGAACCGGAGGCATATGAGCCGCTTCAATATCCAGATAGCGAAGGGCAGACTTTATTGCCGGAAGATTTTTCCAAACTTGTAGATCACTATTATGATGTTTGGGGTTGGGACAGAAAAACCGGCTGGCCGACTCGTGAAACTTGGGTTCGGGTAGGTTTGGAAGATGTAGCCGACACTATGGATGCTCTTGGAATGCTTCCCGAATAGTTTAATTTTGTATGAGCAAGAGATTTGGCGATGTAAGGGGCGGAAATCCGTCCGGTAAACCGATGGGGGCTCGACTCCCGTCAGCTAATAATAGAGGTGCCGATATGCAAGGAGATTTGAGTTACAGTCAAAAATTAGCGCAGTATTATGTTAATTCCGATGCTCATGCGATTCCGGAAAGTGCAATAGCGCACGCAAAAAATGTTATTGTGGATTGGGCCGGTTGTGGGATTGGCGGTGCAAATGTCGATTCAACAAAGATGGTCAAGAGTGTGTTTTTGTCTAATCCCGGTCAATGCACAGTATTCTGCGGATATAAAGCATCTGTGGAAAATGCGGCGTTTATAAATGGTGCGGCAAGCCATGCGTTGGAGATGGACGATGCAAGTTATGATGCAGGAGGGCATCCGGCAGTTGTGATTTTGCCTGCAGCTATGGCGGTTGCTGAGATGCTTAATGCATCGGGAAAAGACTTCTTGCTGTCGGTCATCTGGGGTTACGATATGATGACAAGGGTAGGCCGAGGGTTGGTGCCGAATAACAGCTTTGAGCAAGGTTGGCATCCAACGGCAATCAATGGAATATTTGGTGCAACAGTAGCTGTTGCATACTTGATGGGGCTGGATGCGGGGCAGATGGCCAATGCAATGGGCATCGCCGGTGGTTTTGCCTCAGGTAATCTGGAATGTTATGCCGATGGGTCTCTGACAAAGCGCCTAAACCCTGCAAATGCTGCAATGGGAGCAGTCAATGCTGCTCGCCTTGCAAAGGCCGGATATACCGGGCCGAAATGGGTTTTTGAAGGCAAACATGGCTTCTTCAGATCTTACACCGATGACCCGACGCCCGAACGTATGCTGGAGAATCTGGACTATAGTGAATATCCTGTAGAGCTCGCAGCGTTTAAGCCGTATGCCTGCTGCCGCTATAACCACGCGCCGATTGATTCTATTTTGGGGCTGATGTCAGATAATGGGCTCAAAGCAAATGATATAGAGAAAATCGTTGTGGATACCTGTCATATGGCGATCAGAGCAGTTGTTGAGCCCCGGGAAATAAAATACAATCCACCCAATGAGGTTGGGGCGCAGTTTTCACTGCCTTATACGGCTGCATGTGCAGCACTTTTTGCAGATGTCTCAGTGGTACAGTTTTCAGATGAAAAACTGGCCGACAGTCAAATACGAGAATTTTCTAAGAAAATTGATATGATTCACACCGGGGAGATGGACAAATACCTACCGGATATATTTGCAGCCGATGTGAAGATATTTGCCAATGACGGCAGAACGTTTTCAAGGATGACAAAATTCAGCAAAGGTGATCCTGAAAATCCGATGAGTGCAGTGGAAATAAAAGAAAAATTTATGTCACTATGCCAAATGACCATTGCTGCAGACACTGCAAGTAAGGTATATGATGCGATTATGCAAATGGACAAACTAGACTCAATAAGAGATTTGACAAAGTGGTTCTAGTTGATTTTGGAATGGTACACTAATCTGCCAAACCAGGAGCATTCTCATTCATTATGTATGCGATAAGCACGAGGAAACTCATCAAAGAGAGGTGGGGTAGAAATGCTGCGATATATATTAAAAAGAGTATTGCTATTGATACCGGTTTTAATCTGTGTCTCACTGATAGTGTTTACACTGATGGAATTGACCCCTGGCACAATCATTGACCAGTTTCTTTCAGAAGCTGCGACTCCGGAGGCTAGAGAAGAGCTGATAAGACAATTCGGCTTGGACAGACCGTTGATTGTAAGATATGGCATATACATGTTTGGTGTATTGCAAGGTGACTTGGGCGTATCCATGATTACCGGTATAAGTGTCTGGAATACTTATATAACCAGGCTGCCAAACACATTAGCCTTGGTTGCAGGTACGTTACTCTTTGGAGCGACATTTTCGATTCCGCTTGGTATATTTGCGGCAAAACGTGCGGGCAGGTTGGCAGACAATGTGACAACTTCGGTTTCAATCATTGGTATGTCGATGCCAAACTTCTGGATGGGACTCGTATTGATATTTGTGTTTTCCCATCATTTGGGATGGTTCCCGGCAGGAGGCAATAGGCACGGGCTAAGCAGTTTTATTCTGCCGGCAATATGCAGTGGCTCTACACTTTTGGCAACTTCCACCCGACAGACAAGATCCAGTATGCTTGAGGTTTTGAAAGCGGATTACTTGCGTACAGCAAGAGCAAAAGGTGTGCCGGACAAAGTCGTAATGAGTAAACATGCTCTGGGTAATGCCTGGATTCCGATTCTTACTACGATAGGAGCCTCAGTTTGCGTTGCAATCGCAGGGTCGGTTGTAATTGAGTCCGTATTTGCATGGCCGGGCGTTGGCAGAATGACTGTTGAAGCGGTGCTTGCGAGAGATGTTATAACTACGACCGGCACGATAATGCTGACCACAGTCCTATATGTTTTGGTTATGCTCATCGTTGATATTCTATATGCAATCGTTGATCCGAGGATTAGAGCTCAGTATGTCTCAGCAGGTAAGCGGAAAAAGAATTCTGCACACGAAACAGGCCGCAAAAAAGCTGATGAGGCTTTGCCGCGAAAGGTGATGCACCTCAGTGATTCTGCAAGAGAAAAAATGATTGCTGAGCGGATAGCTGCCGATGCGGAAGCTGCTGGCTTTGATGAAAAAGAGACAGAAAGAAGTGAAACTGTTTTATCGAAAGCCCCGTCGGTGGCAGCGCGCAGGGCAGCAACCGATGAGTCAGGTGAAAGAGATATACTCGTTACTCAAAAGTATAGAAAACGCAGTCGATTTGGAGAAATAGCCAATAGTTTGAGGCAAAACATGGGTGCCATGGCCGGATTAATTATTCTTGCGCTTTTGTTTGTGACGTTTTTTATATCGCTTAGCATGAGCTTTGAGTCGGTAACCACAGGCAACATCATGAACAGACTGCAAAGCCCCAGCGCAATGTTCCCGTTTGGTACTGATGGATTGGGGCGCGACGTTTTTCTACGTGTAATATATGGCACAAGATACTCTTTGCTGATCGGGTTCAGCTCTGCCGGACTGGCTGCTGTCGTGGGCATTTTCTTAGGTGCTATAGCGGGCTACTTTGGCAAAGCCGTTGATGAAATCATTATGAGAGCTTCCGATACGCTTGCTGCGATACCCGGATTGTTGCTTGGAATGGTTATCGTTACCGTGCTTGGGCAGAGTGTGAGAAATCTAATCATTGCAGTGGGTGTTGCAACGATTCCAACATTTATACGCATAACAAGGGCATCCATTCTGAATGTGAGAAATCAGGAGTTTGTTGAGGCAGCGCGTGCTGTTGGGTTATCTCATTTTCGCATAATTTTTAATCAAGTTCTGCCAAATGGATTGGCACCGATCATCATCACATTTACGACGAGTCTTGGTATTGCAATTTTGATATCGTCCTCGCTTTCATTTCTGGGGTTTGGAGTGCCTGTACCGCATCCTGAATGGGGCGCAATGATTGCTGGAAGCAGAGATTTTATGAGAATCGCACCATGGCTTACAACATTTCCGGGAATATTTATAGTCTTAACAGTGTTGGCATTCAACTTGCTTGGTGATGGACTTCGCGACGCACTGGATCCCAAACTTAAAAAGTAGGTTTGAATGGACAACACGTTTAGATATTCGTAGTGAAACAAAAATAAAAGGAGGAAATAGTATGAAAAAGTTATTGTCGATCTTGCTCGTGGTTTGTATGTGTATGGTGCTTGTAGCCGCATGTGCACCGCAATCCGGTGGCGTATCAGATGTTGTACCGCCTGCGGTATCTCCGGGTGCTGAGCCGGGTGCGATCCAGCCCGGCGGTGTGGAGCCACCTGCAGCCGGGGCAAACCTTGCAGAACATCTTGAGATTCAGCTCGATGGGAACAATATCGCAGTAATAAGTCCTTTCCAGCTTGCCGCAACAACCGCTCCAACGCAATGGATATTTACGATGATTTATGACAGGCTGATATACAACCCCAGGTTGTGGGATCCAACAGATACCAGCGGATTTCAGGGTCAACTTGCAACATCATGGGAAACTGAGGACTATCAGACTTTTATCTTCCACTTACGTGAGGGTGTCTACTTCCATAATGGTGATAGATTCACCGCAGATGATGTCGTGTTCACCGCTATAACGGGACGCAATTCGCCGGGTACACTTGGATTTGACAGATGGCGTGGAGTTGACACAATAAGGGCTATTGATACCTACACGGTCGAAATCGTTCTTTCAGAAGTGAATGTCGATTTTCTGTTTGAAATGGGAATGCACGCTGCAGGTATCGTTAATGAAAGAGCGATGACCGAGGACCCTGAAAATGGCGCATGGGTTGGTGCAGGCCCGTTTATGGTCACCGATTTTGCGACATCTGACTTTGTTACACTGACACGTTTTGACGATTATTGGGGTGAAGCGCCGCCAACACAAAGTATGACATTTCGTTTTGTTCCCGAAGTTGGAACTCGGCTTATTATGATGCTCAATCACGAGTCTGATTTAAGCTTTGGTGTTGGTGCAGAGGATTTGGCTGTACTGAATGCAGATCCGGGCTTCTTTCTGATTCCAACGACATTCAACACTCCGAATGTACTTGGGTTTAATATGCAGCATCCTATTACCGGAGACTTAAACTTCAGAAGGGCTGTGGGTCATGCAATTAACTCGGCAGAGATAGCAATGGCTGCAGCCAGCGAGTGGGCTGCTGAAGTGACAGACGGTGCAATTTGGGGTTATGCACAGGAATTTCGTAACAATGATATCCCCGCGCTTCCATTCGATTTGGATTTAGCAAGGCAATATCTGGAGGCTTCACCTTACAATGGCGAAGAAATTGAGATTTCAACTGCGGTAATTACAAACATCAGGGCTGCTGAGGCGGTTCAGATGCAACTGGCAGAGATAGGCATTAATATAACAATCAATGCAATGGATACAGGAAGCTTTACTGCATATGCGACCTATGAGAACAATCAGGCGCAAATGTACATTTTTGGTGCGGTGGTTACACTGTCTTCCGGATCCGTTCGCAACGTTTTTTATCCGTTTGGTGCAGCAAACCGAATGTCATTTAATGACCCATATGTAAGTGAGCTAATCGATAGAGCGATGACAATAAGCGATCCATCGGAGCGTGCGGCCATTTACAGGCACTTGCAAGAGCATGTTGCTGAGACTCGTCCAGCATTTAATATCTTCTGGCGTCTCAATGCAGCAGCTGCGGTTAACGGGGTAGGCGGAGTGCGATTGAGTGCTGACTGGCCGTCAACGAACCTCAGAGGTGTATTTAAAGAATTACCTTAGATGTGATTATATTTTGAATATTTGAAATTTGCTTTATGAAAGGGATAGAAAAATGTTTGTAAAAACACCACCAATCGAGACAATGAATGGCGCATTTGATGTAAAAGGCAAAAATGTTGTGGTTACCGGAGGTAACAGAGGAATCGGTCTTGGAATCTCAACTGCATTTGCGCAGAGCGGAGCAAATGTTGCGATTTTATGCCGCAATGAAGAATCAGGAAAGCAAGCAGTAGACGAGTTATCAAAGTATGGCGGACGCCACACATGCATTCCAGTTGATATTGCAGATTATAATGCAGTTGTTGAAGCGGGAAAGCGCGTTTACGAGTTCTTTGACTATGTTGATGTAATTATCAACAATGCGGGTATTGGCACGACGACAAATTTCTTTGCACCGACCGGACTTGATGAATGGCATCGTGTGCTCAATACGAACCTTCATGGCCCGGCTAATGTGTTGTATACATTGGTACCCAAAATGAAAGAAGCCGGTCGCGGCGGAACAATTGTAAACATTTCTTCTGTTGGCGGTCAACGTGTTTCGACATCACGTGATCACGATAAGGCTCCATACAATGTTTCGAAAGCCGGGATTGATATCTTTTGCAAATACCTTGGGCTTATGCTGGGAGACTACGGAATCCGCGTAAACTCGCTGGCTCCGGGCATGACACATTCCGATCTGGACAAGGACCTTCCGCCCAGCGCGTTTGAGGCGGCTGAAAAGACACTTCCGGCACACCGTTTTGGTGAGCCTATAGAAATTGGGGCGCTTTGTGTATTTCTCGCTTCGCCGGCCGGGTGCCAAATCACTGGTACCGTTATCGTGCACGATGGTGGTCTGATGACCATCAGATAAAGTCGGAAGAGCAGACAACTTCTGAATCGCTATACAAATAACGAATATGTGAAAGGTATGTATGATGCCCCCTAAGCATTATACAAGGGCTGTTTATGCAATATCCAAATGCACTATCCCCTATCCGCGTGGGCAAATTCGTTTTCAAAAACCGTATTGAATATCCGCCTTCAAGATCGCCCTCAATACATAATGGGGCAAAAATTCCCACAGATGAGGCAATGGCGTTCTGGACTAATCGCGCAAAGTCCGGTGTTGGTCTTGTTACGGTCACGGGAGTAGGACTAGATAACGACTGGGAAGACAGATGGGAGTTGTCCATAAAAAAAACCAGAGACAGACTCACCACGATGGTCGAAAGTATACATTACTATGGCGCGAAAGCATCCATGGAACTCACAGGATACTTCTTCAAAAACTATGGTGTATCACCGGGTTCCAGGGGGATGTTCGGTGGGCTTCTTGAAGAGATTCCTGTTGATGAAATGATGCGTTACAGAGATAGATATGTTGAAGTTGCAGGGATTTTAAAGAAATTAGGCTTTGATGGAATATTTCTGCACTTTGGACATAGCACGCCGCTTGCGCAATTTTTATCACCATACTCGAATAAAAGAACGGATCAGTATGGGGGCTGCTTTGAAAACAGGACGCGCTATGTTCTGGATATACTCTCGGCAGTGCGCGAAACAGTTGGCAATGATATGTTTATTGAGGCTCGGCTTTCCGGTACAGAGCTGCAAGCAGGTGGTATAGACCTTGATGAAGGTCTTCGTATGGCAGAGCTGTTTTCGCCATATCTGGATATACTGCAATGCTCAGCGGGTATGCATAATCCGGATTGGATGGCTCATATTCATGCATCTGGTTTTCGTCCGCGTCTTCCAAACTCCTATGTAGCTGACACATTCAAAAAATCCGGACGTGTTGATTGTAAGATTACAGCTATGGGAGCGATTCGTGATCTGGCTGATGCAGAAAAGCTCATTTCCTCGGGATCGGCAGACTTTGCAGCGATATGCCGCGCAATAATCGCAGATCCGGAAATGATTCCAAAGTGTGCAAGTGGGCGCATCGAAGATGTGGTTCCATGCATCCAATGTATGCGCTGCCATGATACCGCGGCTTATGGTGGACATCATCAATGTGCAGTGAACCCAAAGGCCGGAATGGAGTTTTGGATGGAGCGCCTAGAGGCTCCGGCAAAGAGCAAAAAGAAAGTAGCAGTCATTGGTGGCGGCCCGGCTGGTATGAAAGCTGCACTGACCGCTGCAGAGCGTGGGCATGATGTTGATTTATACGAGATGACCGATGCTTTGGGTGGTATAATGAAATATGCAGAGCATGTTTCGTTTAAGTATCCACACGCCAGATATATAGGCTGGATGGTAAAACAAGTCGAGAAATCTTCGGTAAATGTCAAGATGAATACTCGTGCCACGCCGGAGATGATTAAATCCGGGGGTTATGATGTTGTTATTTCGGCGATTGGTTCTGAGCCGATCATTCCGCAAGTTCCGGGAGTTGAACATGCCGTTACAGCAATACAGGCGCACGGTATGGAAAAGAAACTCGGTGAAAATATTGTAATCATAGGTGGTGGACAGGTCGGCGTTGAACTTGCTGTACATCTCAATATGATTGGCAAAAAGTGTACGGTTTTGGAATCTCGGCGTGAAATAATCCCCGATGCCTCACCGACCCAAAGGGGCGAGCTTTTTGTCGAAGTCAGAAACAGCGGCGTTAAAATCATTAACTTTGCTACATGCACAGCGATTGAGCCGGGTAAAGTAACTTATGATCACGACGGTGTTACCAAAACCATCGAAGCAGACGATGTAATTCTTGCAGCGGGCATGAAAGCAAAGACAGTCGAAAGCGATAGTTTTATGAATGTTGCAGATTCGTTTGTTTCCGCCGGAGACTGTAATGAGCCAAGACTCCTGGAGTGGGCAACCAAAGAAGGGTTCTACGCAGCCAACAACTTATAGCGCTGTAAGCCGGCGGTATAAGCCGCAAGAACTATGGCGTTGTCTCGAAATTTCAATGATCAGAAATATCTGCAACGCCGTAACGAAAAGACGGGGCATCCGCAATCGAAAAAACACAGGCAAGGTTGCGGATGCACGCCGCCAAGATGGCGAGTGCTGGGCGTTTAGAGCAGCCCAAATAGTTAGAGGAAGTGTTGTTTTTTGGACATAAGTGTTTTAATCGGCAGGATGGCGATGCTCAGTATTCTTGTTGCGTTGGGCTTCCTTGCCGGCAAGACAAAAATACTCAATGCTGACGGCACAAAATTGCTATCAAAGATTATCATAAACATCACACTGCCTTGCTCAATTCTGGCATCAGTTTTGGGTGACAACAAAGTTTTGATGATAGGCGACACAGTGTTTTTCCTCTTGTTGTCATTTCTTTCATTTTTTATATATCTGACTATAGCGTTTCCTATAATGCGTGCGTTGGGCGGAGAGAAACGTAGCCGAGGCCTTTATTGCTATATGGCTGCGTTCAGCAATTTTTTGTTTATGGGACTCCCTTTGACATCAGCGATTTTTGGCGAAGCATCTGCGGTGTTAGTAGCGATTTATAATATCCCATTTTCGGTTCTTACCTTTACAATTGGGGTTTATATGATTTCCGGAAAACGTGCAAAATTTGAACCCAAAGTACTGATAAATCCCCCTACTATAGCGGCATTTCTCGCAGTTGCCATAATCACTATAAATGTTGAGGCACCTGCATTTATTGCAGATACATTGAGCATTGCGGGTGGCATGACGACGCCGGGCGCGATGTTGGTTGTTGGCGGCACAATGGCGCTTGCACCCTTTAGAGATATGTTTTCAAAATGGCGGCTTTATCCTGTGACTGCACTGAAATTGATTATAATGCCTGTAGTCATTTGGCTCATATTCAGGCAATTTAATATAAGCGAGCTGATGCTTGGTGTGTTGGTTGTTATATCGGCAATGCCTGTAGCTGCAACATCAACGATGTTTGCAATCGAATTTGGCGGTGATGAGCAATTAACATCGGCGGGAGTAGCGATGACAACGCTCCTATCATTGATAACGATTCCACTTATCGTTTACTTATTGCTGCTATAGAAAAAATGAGTTGTAAAATGCCTCTGCAATGTGTGAAAAAATATTGACATTTTTTGTTAATAAGTATACAATTCCAAGAATAGAAACTGGTTACATTGTGTTTCACAAAAATTGTAAAATGAGCGGAAAATGCTCTATGATAAATAATCAGGAAAGGTATTGATTTTTATGGCAAGACTAAAAAACAAAGTGGCCCTAATAACCGGAGCAGGTTCGGGAATGGGTCGTGCGTCCTCATTGTTATTCGCCCAGGAGGGTGCCAAAGTTGTCGTTGTTGACTTTAACAAAGAAACAGGAATGAAAACTGTGGAGGAAGTCAAGGCTAAGGGCGGTCAAGCAGAGTTTATCTATGCCGACGTAACAAAGGCAGAAGATTGTAAGGCTGCGGCTGATTTTGCCATCGCGACATACGGGAAAATAGATGCTGTATTCTGCTGTGCAGGTGTTGCACAAAAGGCAGAAATGATTTGGGATCTTGATGAGCGTGAATTTGACAGAGTAATGAACATAAACACAAGATCAGCATGGCTTATGTCAAAATACACGGCTCTTGAACTTAAAAAGAACCATGGTTCGTTGATACTTGTCGGATCGACCGCTGCGCTCAGGCCAAGAGCAACGCAAGGTCTGTATGGGGCAAGCAAAGCTGCAAACAACATACTCACCATTGGCCTTGCATCTGAACTTGCACCGGAAGCGCGTTGTAACTGCATAAATCCGGGTCCAACCGAAACACCAATGTTGGCGACATTCGTTCAAGAATATAATGATCAAGTTGCTGCACAGATAGCCGGAAACACATTGACCGGAAAACTGGTAGATCCAATGGATGTTGCGTATATGGCACTGTTTTTAGCCAGCGATGAGTCAAAGAGCGTTACCGGTATATCCATGCTGGTCGATGGTGGTGCTGATAAAGCCAGGCCAAAGAACTAGTTAATATTCTAAAATCCGTTTACTGGAAGCGCCTCTCCGCCCGACCTGGATAACTTTTGTACATTTTACAACAAAGGGAGCCCTCATATGGATACGTTAAAGTATAAACATTTGTTTAGTCCTGTTTCTGTAGCCGGCGCACTCTTCAAAAATAGAATCATCACATCAGCTATGGGTTATCTGGATGTAGCAGGGAGCCGCGAACATGGCTACTATCACAAACCGGAAGCTGCTGCATTTTACGAGCGCAGGGCTGCTGGTGGGTCGGCAATGGTTACGGTCGGCAGTTGCTACATAGATAAGGATTATGGAGACTTTGGAGACTATCATGTATTTCTTGACAATCCACGTTCCATATTCTCACTGTATGATGTAGCTCAAGCGATTACTCGTCACGGTGTACTGGCTTCTGCGGAAATTCTGCATTGTGGGCTGTATTCAAACCGAAAGACAGGACTACCCTCTTACGGTCCGGTTGCAATGGAGGATAACGGACGGCCGATATATGAGATGAGCGAGGACTATATTATTTCACTCATTGATCGTTTTGCGGCGGCTGCTGCAACCGCAAAACACTGTGGTTTTAGTGCAGTTACAATACATGGCGGTCATGGGTGGCTTATTTCACAATTTTTAAACCCCCACTTGAACACAAGAAAAGATAGCTGGGGCGGAAGCTCAATAGAAAATCGTGCGCGGTTGCCTGTTGAAATATGCAAAGCAATCAGGGCTAGAGTCGGTTCGAACTTCCCCATCGAAATGCGCATCAGCGGCTCGGAGTGTTATGACGGCGGCTACGATATAAGTGAGGGCATTGCTCTGGCAAAGCAACTGGATGGTTATGCCGACATGATTCACGTTTCTGCCGGAAGCCATGAAAGGGACGAAGTTTTTACGGTAACACATCCGGATATGTTTCGTGAGGAAGGCTGCAACAGCATTTTTGCAGCCGAAATCAAGAAAAATGTTTCGATATCTAAAGTGGTTACGGTCGGTGGCTTTTCAGACCCGGAACTCATGGAAGAAATCATAGCAACAGGACAAGCCGATTTTGTTGCAATTTCACGATCACTGCTCTCTGACCCTGACTTACCTGCAAAAGTAAGAACAGGCCGTGAGGAAGAAGTTATAAAGTGTATGCGCTGTCTGAGCTGCTTCTCAACGGTTCAGACGTATGGAAAATTTTATTGCTCCATAAATCCGAAAACCGGCAGGGAATATGCCGAAAAGTTTGATATACCGCCTGCAAACAAGAAAAAAGTGTTGATTATTGGCGGTGGAGTCGGCGGGATGCAAGCAGCGCTCACATGTGCGCAACGTGGTCATGAAGTTACACTTTGTGAAAAGAATTCAAAACTGGGAGGCATATTGCTTTGCGAGGAGCATGTGCCATTTAAGAAAAATCTTTCTAAGTATATTCATAGACAAACAAGTCTGATAGAAGAAAATCCATCTATTGTGGTTAAGCTCAATACAAAAATGACACCGAAAATGGCCGAGGCAGCAGGTGCAGATGTTATTATTGCAGCTTTGGGTGCAAATCCTGATTTGCTGGCAATTGAAGGCCTTACTACTTCTGAGGGTGACTATAACAAAAATGTTGTGTCGGCTGTCGATGCATATATGAGTCCAGAAAAAGTTGGTGCGGAAGTCATAATCCTGGGTGGGGGACTTGTAGGCGTTGAGCTTGGGATATATCTTGCAACCCTGGGCAGGAAAGTCACAATAATTGAAATGCAAAGCAACTTAGATCATGGAGGAAACCACCTCCACGCAAAAGGCCTTGCAGTTCAGATACAAGCGCATGGTATAAATGTTTCCCTCAGCACGAAAGCGCTTTCGGTAACTTCGGAAGAAGTGATTTGTATATGTGGCGATGAGCGCAAAACTTTTACGGCGGATACAGTTATATTTGCGGCGGGACAAGCGCCGCGTCAGAAAGAGGCAATGGAATATGCTGCATGTGCACCTGAATTCCACGTTTTAGGTGATTGCATAGCGCCAACGAATATATTCAATGCGACAAGCGCAGCCTATGAAATCTCGCGAACTATAGGCAGATACAGTTGATAGGTTTTCTTTTTGGGGGAAATTCTTTCAAAATGTGAGCGTCTTTGATTTGTGTCTGTACTGCCTGAATAAACGAATTTTCTGGATGGAGGTGATAGCAGAAAAATAACTTACAAAGTGAAGTACAACTATTAAAAACAAGGAGATGAAAAAATGAAAAACGGCAAAAAAACGTTAGCGATCATTCTAAGTTTGGTTATGTGCCTTATGCTGGTTGCAGCATGTGCGCCAGCGGATGCACCAACAGGACAGGGTGCTACAGGTGGCGGCGAAGCCGGAAGTCCCCCAGTTACACAACCACCGGCGCTTCCAGAACCGCCCGCACCTCCGCGTGAAGAAGCAAATCTGGCTGAGCACATAGAGATCATCCTTGACAACAATCAAATAGGTGTTCTTAATCCGATGAGCCCAGCTTCTCATACTCCGGGTACAAATCAGACATTCACCATGATTCACGACAGGTTGCTCAATTACAATATTGAAAGTGGAGAATTTCTACCGGCTCTTGCCACAACCTGGCACACTGATGACTATCAGACATTTATACTGACATTACGCGATGATGTATACTTCCACAACGGTGACCACTTTACAGCCGCTGACGTAGTTTTCACAGTAAATCATGCTCTGGATGCTGCTGGTACAAATGTTCAGGCACAATGGTCGCCTGTAGAAACTGTTACTGCGCTTGATGATTACACAGTAGAGTTTGTACTCAGAGATTTGAATGTTGACTTCTACTTTAACATGACCATGCCGATGACCGGTATGCTCAACGAAAGAGCGATCAATGAAGATCCTGATTTGGGCGCTGCTGTTGGAACAGGCGCATTCAGACTCAGAGAATTTGTATCCAACGACTTTGTAACTGTTGAGCGCAATGATGCGTGGTGGGGCGGCGTTATGCCGACACAGAGCATTACTTTGAGATTTATTCCTGAGGTAGCTGCACGTACAATCATGATGCAAAATGGTGAAGCGCAAATCTGCCTAGGTATTGGTTCAGAAGATATGCGTATATTCACAGACGATCCTGACAACTTCTTTATCACACTGCAAACAGTGAACAACCCACAAGGTATATCTTTCAACATGGCAAACCCAATCACAGCTGATCCGTACTTCAGAAGAGCTGTTGTACACGGCATTAACAGAGCTGAAGTTGCAATCGTTGCAGCAGGCGACTGGGGATTACCGCCAGGCGATGACGAGGGCACACTTTGGGGATTCCAGACTGAGTTCCGCAACAACGATCTTCCGGGATGGGCATTTGACCAGGATCTTGCAAGATCATATCTGGAACGGTCATCATACAACGGCGAGACTGTTGAAATAGCTGCAGCGGTTATTACAAACGTCAGAGGTGCTGAAGTTATCCAGCAAAACCTGAGCAGAATCGGCATCAACGTTGTCATTAATCAAATGGATGCACCGAGCCTTGCAGCACACTGGGCGGCAGAAGACAACAGATCACAAATCGTTTTCCACGGTTTCCAATTTACACTAAACTCGGCATCTGCGCGTCACAACTTTGTTCCGGGCGGCGCACAGAACAGAGCCAATTATGACAATGCAGAAGTCACTCGCCTACTCAATGAAGCTGCAACGATGACAGACAGAGATGAACGCGAAGCGACATTCATGAGAGTTCAGGAACTGATTCATGACGATCTTGTAGGCAAGAACATGATGTGGCGTATTTTCGGACAAGTTGCTGCCAATGGTATCGGAGGCATGTACTTCCCACCAGACACACACTGGACAGATTTCAGACATGTTTACTGGGATTTGGATGCATAGAATTTCGGGAAAGATAACATTTCTCGGCGACTGGGGCTTAGCGCCCCGGTCGCTGTAAGGAGGAGAAACATTGATTCGTTACGTGTTGATGCGCATACTATGGTTGATTCCGGTAATTATACTGGTGTCGTTTATAGTGTTTGCCCTTATGGAATTGGCTCCGGGAACGATTCTTGATGCGATACTTGCGCAAGCTGAGGGAATGACTCCGGAAGGACGCGAACAACTCATAAGACAGCATAATCTCGACAGGCCTATGATATATAGATATGGTGTATACATGCTCAATCTGCTCCAAGGAGATTTAGGAGTGTCTGACCACACCGGTCTTGATATATGGACTATGTTCATTAATAGATTGCCCAATACTCTGATACTGTCCTTCACGGCGCTGGTTATAGGTGCATCAGTATCGATTCCATTAGGTATTGCAGCGGCAAGGAAGGCAGGAAGCATAACAGATAATGTTATCGCAGTGTTTTCCCTCATAGGTATGTCTCTACCGCTCTTCTGGCTGGGCATATTGCTTTTGCTGTTATTTGCACAACAACTTGCATGGTTTCCCGCCGGTGGAAACAATCATGGGATTCGAAGTATCATCCTGCCTGCGCTTTGCAGCAGTGTTGGTATGATAGCGATGACAACCAGGCAAACACGTTCAAACATGCTTGAAGTGCTCAGGGCAGACTACCTCAGAACTGCCAGGGCAAAGGGTGTGCCTGAAGAAGCTGTTATAAGAAAGCACGCATTAGGAAATGCTTGGATTCCGGTTATCACTGCAATTGGAACGTCGCTTGCTGCTCAGCTTGCAGGTTCTGTCGTTGTAGAAACAGTATTTGCCTGGCCGGGTATTGGACGTATGGCTGCTGAAGCAGTTATGGCGAGGGATGTTACGGCAACGACCGGAGTTATTATAATGACAACTATCTTGTACGTTTTAGTACAGCTTGTAGTAGATATAATGTATGCATTTGTTGATCCGCGTATCAAATCTCAATACATAAATTCTGTCAAGAAAGCTAAACGCAAAAAACCACCCACATTAGCTCCGGCGGCAGCAGGAGGGACAAGCAAATGAGTAATAAAAACAATGGAAACCGCGCCACAAAAACTGATATACTTGTAACAAAAAAATACAGGAAACGCAGTCAAATAGGCGATATATTTCATTATTTGAAATTCAACAAAGGTGCGATGGCAGGATTTGTTATATTCAGCCTGATTATTGTTGCTTTCTTAGGTTCATTGTTCATTTCATGGGATGCAATCACAGATATAAATGTATCATCTCGATTTGCAAGGCCGAGTGCGCAGCATATATTCGGTGCAGATAATATGGGTAGAGACTTATTCCTGCGTGTAATCTATGGTACGAGATATTCATTGGCCATTGGATTCGGTGCAGTTTTGATTTCAGCATTTATCGGTGTTGTTGCAGGAAGTTTTGCGGGATACTACGGTGGAAAGGCAGATGATATAATCATGCGCCTGTCGGATGTTCTGGCTTCTATACCCGGCATTCTCATGGGTATGGTTATAGTCACCGTTATGGGACAGAGTTTGATAAATTTGATTGTCGCAGTTGGGATAACAGGTGCGCCCGTCTATCTTAGAATGACAAGGGCGTCAATATTGACGGTCAGAAACAACGAATTTGTTGAGGCAGCAAAGGCTGTAGGGATTGCAAACCTACGCATCATTTTTACGCAAGTGCTTCCAAACGGACTTAGCCCTGTCATCGTTACGGTTACAGCCGGTTTGGGTATTACAATTATTGTTGCATCGTCACTGTCATTTCTCGGATTTGGTGTGCCGGTACCGCATCCTGAATGGGGTGCAGTTATTGCAGCGGGAAGAGAATACACACGTAATGCACCGTGGATTACCACATTCCCCGGCATATTCATTATGATGACAGTATTGGCGTTTAACTTATTCGGCGATGGAGTTCGTGATGCACTCGATCCTAAGCTAAAGAGACGATAGGTGGTTGCGACAATGTCTTACAGCGCAGGTGCAAAAAAAGTGGCTACAATGAAAATGCCCCATATGCTCTTGGTTTGTTCAACGGCAAGAAATACAGGCAAAACCTTTTTCAGCGTTTCATTTATTGAGCGATGGAAAAGCAGTGTAGATATAGTCGCGATAAAAGTAACTACCGTTTCAGATAGTGAAAAGGTGTGTCATCACGGTGCCGATGGCTGCGGCGCGTGCAGCTCGTTTAAAGGCAATTACGAAATAATTGAAGAAACAGAGTCCTTTGGAAAGAAGGACACAAATATGCTCCTGGCGGCTGGTGCAAAAAAAGTCTATTGGATTAAAACCATGAAAGACTACGCATTTGAGGCGTTTGATAGTATCGACATTCCTGCCGGGAGCTTTATTGTTTGTGAATCTAATGCACTATCAAAGCACGTGATTCCGGGTGCTCTAGTGCTCATGCATAAGACTGGTGTTGAGGATATCAAATCTTCTGCCGAGGCGTTGCTGAAAAACGCCGATTTTGTATGTGATATTGCTAAGCCCCACAGTGTTGATAATGTGCTTGGCAAGCTAAATATTTCACATAAAAATGGACAAATAAGGATAGGGTCTTTATAATAGAGCGACAAAGGCTAAAACCGCACGGGTTTTTCCCGGCAGCTTTATTTACAATACTAAGGAGGAAATCAATGTTAACAGCAAAACAAAATATGCAGGAAGTAATCAGAGGTGGAAAGCCTGAGCGTTTCGTAAACCAATATGAGGCCGTTCAATTATTGCAACATCCCTTTAGCATGTTTGGTTCGTCCAGAGTGCAAAGGGGAGGGCCTGATGTGGTCAATGCGTGGGGTGTCACAAATTCATACCCAGCGCATGTTCCGGGACCATTTCCACTCCATACACCAGAAAAAATAGTCGTTAAAGACATTGAGACTTGGCGTGAGTATGTCAAAGCACCCCCACTAAAATTTACTGATGAGCAATGGGCAATGGCAAAGGAGCAGTATGATGCTATTGATGGGTCACAGAGCTATAAAGCGGCGTTTGTAGCGCCCGGCCTGTTTGAGCAGACTCATCATCTTTGTGAGATAACAGAGGCGCTGACATACTACATGACCGACCCCGATGAGATGCGTGACATGGTGAAATATCTCACCGACTGGGAGCTTGAACTTGCTGAGGGTATCTGTAAGCACTTAAAACCTGACGCTGTATTCCACCATGACGACTGGGGCAGTGAAATCAGCACATTCCTGAATCCTGATATGTTTGCAGAGTATTTTGTTGAGCCATATAAGCAGATTTACGGATATTATCATAACAATGGCGTAGAGCTTATCATACATCATAACGATAGCTATAGTGCGACGATTGTTCCATACATGATTGAAATGGGCATAGATATTTGGCAAGGCTGCATGAAATCAAACAATATACCGGAGCTAATCAATAAATACGGTGGGCAAATTTCGTTTATGGGCGGCCTAGACAACAAACTCGTAGACTTTACCGGCTGGACGCAGGAGGATGTGCGCAAGGTTGTTCGTGAAACATTGAGTGAGTGTGGAAATAAATACTTTATTCCTTGTATCACCCAAGGTGGACCAGGCTCTTTGTATAAGGGAACATATATTGCTTTGGCCGAAGAAATCGACAGATACAGCATGGAAGTATATGGTATCAAAGAAAATGATATTACGCGCTTGCCGTTGCAAATCGTACACGAAGGTGACTAGTGTAACGTATTCCAAATAACTAGCCTTTTCTTATGGCATCTTTTTCCGCCTGGCTTCGTCAAAATATCTTGAAAGACCAGTGGTATTCCCGCAGTTTTTTGCCTTGCCAGACGAAAAAACCTACCACAATCTTTGCAAACTTATTTCAAGAATGAAGTACTAGTTAGTTGCCAAAATTATTCATATGGAGAGTAGTCTTAAAAATGAGGCTATTCTCCATTTTTTTGCTGGGCATTTCTGGATTATTTCGCTGCGCTGTGGTATACTCAATCATCTAAATGGTGGAGGACTTTATGCTTCTGATAAAAGGCGGAAATATAATAGGGGCACTTGAAGAGGGCGTTGACATCTTGATAGAAGATGGCAAAATCGTTGAGATAAGAAAAAATATCAAGCAAACGGCTGATATGAATATATTGAATGCCGAGGGTTTTGTTGTTGCGCCCGGACTTGTTGATGTTCATGTGCATTTCAGAGAGCCGGGATTTGAATACAAAGAGGATATCCTGACCGGAGCTGCCGCAGCTGCTGCCGGTGGCGTGACAACATGTCTATGTATGCCGAATACCTCGCCGGTTGCCGACAATGCAGAGACAATCAGTTATATCGCAAACAAAGCAAAAGAAGCGCCTGTGACGGTGCTTCCGATTGGTGCGATCACTGTCGGATTAGGCGGAAAAGAGCTGACAGATTTTTCGAAACTTGCTGGTGCAGGGGCTGTTGCATTGTCTGACGATGGAAACCCAATTCAAAATGCGAAGCTCGTACGGACTGCAATGAAAAAGGCTAAGGAAATCGGTCTCATCATAATCAGCCACTGTGAAGATGATGAGATAGCGCAAAATTACGCTGTCAATGAGGGTGCAGTGTCGCGCGCACTGGGGATTCCGGGGCGTCCTGCCATTGCAGAAGAAATCATGGTTGCTCGCGATATTTTACTTGCCCGGGAAACCGGAGCAAAGGTTCACATAGCACATGTCAGCACAGCAGCATCGGTCGCAATGATTCGTGCAGCAAAGGCTCAGGGAATCGCAGTAACGGCAGAAACCTGCCCACAGTATTTTTCGCTGACAGAGGAAGAAGTTTTGCGGCAAGGAACTCTTGCCCGCGTAAACCCACCCCTGAGAACCGAGGCGGATGTTGCCGGAATAATTGAAGGGCTCAGTGACAAAACGATTGATATCATAGCAACAGACCATGCGCCGCACGCCAAAGAAGAAAAGGCGCAATCCATAGAAGATGCGCCATCAGGTTTGATTGGGCTTGAAACGTCATTGGCTTTGGCGCTCACGAATCTATATCATACGAAGCGGCTCAGTATAAAAGAGATCATAGAGCTCATGGCAACAAACCCGGCAAGGATATTCGGACTTAGGGCAGGGAGTTTGCGCATTGGGGCAATAGCCGATATAGTTATATTCGACCCAAGTGAGCAATGGTGCGTCAGCCCAGAGCAACTGAAATCAAAAGCGGTGAACACACCTTTTGGCGGAATGCAGCTTTATGGTAGGGTGAAATATACTATATCTCGCGGCAGGGTAGTTTACAAAGATTAATTTTACTTAGGGGGATTAAATAATGTCTTTTGACAGATTACAGAAAAAAATTGATGATATGCAAAATCCGTCCGTTGTCGGACTAGATCCGGCGCTGGAACATGTACCGCCGCACATACTCCAAAAGCATGTTGCAGAAAAAGGAGAGACCCTCGAAGCGGCTGGAGCCGCAGTCTGTGAGTTTAACTTTGGACTGATCGATGCGCTCTGCGACATAGTCCCTGCAATAAAGCCGCAGTCGGCATATTATGAACTTTTGGGGCCTTGCGGTGTTTTGGCATTAAAGCAGACATGCGATTATGCAAAGTCAAAGGGAATGTATGTTATTTGCGATGGAAAACGAAATGACATTGGCTCAACTGCGGAAGCATACGCAGTGGCTTATTTTGGCACGGTCAAAGTGGGCAATTCGGAGCTGCGTCCGTTTGACGTTGATGCGCTTACAATAAATGCGTATTTGGGCTCAGATGGTGTAAAGCCATTTGTGGATATGGCAGAAAAGTATGACAAGGCGGTATTTGCGCTGGTCAGGACATCAAACCCGTCTGCGAGAGAGCTTCAGGATAAATTCATAGGCGATGAGCGCCTTTATACTATTGTCGGCGACCTGCTGGAGGAGATTTCGCGGGAAACTGTAGGCGAGTATGGATATAGTCGAGTTGGAGCTGTTGTTGGCGCTACATACCCAGAGGAAGCTGAGTTTTTACGCGCAAGGCTAAGCAATACATTTTTCCTGGTTCCCGGATATGGAGCGCAAGGTGGCGCGGCAGCCGATGCGGCAAAGGCTTTTGATAAAAATGGACGCGGTGCGATTGTAAATTCTTCGCGTGGCATCATTGCGGCATGGAAAAAGAGCGGCGAGGACTATGCCGTTGCCGCTCGTAATGAAGCATTGCGGATGCGTGATGAATTTCGCAAAGAGATTTATTAAAACTTGCAAAAAAGTCACGAGACCCTGAAAAAGAGTCTCGTGACAAACGACTGCAAAAACAGAGATTAGATAATTAGAGGCGCCTTAGCTAAGGCGCCTCTAACCAACTAAGGACTGAGTCGCCCAAACCAAGGCGACAGTTCCTTTTTATACGCAAATTCTACCACATCTGGAAATTTTAGTCAATAGCATTTAAGCTTTCCTTAAGATTATCCTGCAGGGCATGTAGCTTGTCAAGCTTTTCACGCTCTGCTGCGACGACCTGCGGTTTTGCTTTTGAAATAAACTGCTCATTGGACAGCTTCTTTTCAAAACGCTCGATTTCTGCCCTTACCTTGCCGAG
>Ga0123355_10000444_pt1 | contig 54565 bp, 32 predicted proteins | sample TergutEmb28metaG_3_FD_89872 | JGI IMG/M metagenome (GOLD analysis project Ga0123355, IMG submission 89872) | Embiratermes neotenicus P1 segment gut microbial communities from Petit-Saut dam, French Guiana - Emb289 P1 | ecosystem: Host-associated > Arthropoda: Insects > Digestive system > Gut ... | reverse complement strand
TTTTTGCAGTTCTTCTTGGTGCCAGTTAATAATTCCAAAACTGTATCTAAGTACTGGTACTGCCAATGATCCAATTGCTTGAATTTTATTCTTTGCACTTAATTCTGTACCCAAAACTAGTCTTAATCTCCTCAAGTATTCCTTCTTCAGCTTTTCTTTCTCATTTATCTTATGCTGTATGTCAAAACTCTCTTCTATGCCTAAATACTTGTATGCTTTTCTTCTCAGGTCCAGTTCTTTAATGTTTTTCCCAAATGTGCTTCCTACATGCATTTTGCTTTGGACATTACCTCTTTTTAAACATATTCTTGCACATTTTTCTAAATCAGAATTCATGTTTATATCTTTGCTAATTGTTTGCACAATTTTCATTCCATTTTTGAAATCATTCTCACTTCTACCTAGCAGTTTCAAGTCATCCATACACAATAAGTGACTTATTTTCCTCTCAGTTCCATGTACTTGATATACACATTCAGCTCTGTTCAGCTCGTTTGTTAATGGAATGAGTGCAATGCAAAAGATTAATGGCGAAAGAGAGTCCCCTTGGAATATTCCTCTTCGTATCTGAATGGGTTGTGACTGCGTTACTTCCTGCTTTGTTTTTAAAATAAGCTTTGTGTTCCATTTCTCCATAGATAGTTTATAAAATCTAACAATTTTTTTTTCTTCTTCTTTAAAAAGCAGTTGAAATATTTTCTTGCATTTCAGGTACCATTAAAATATGCCAAAGCTGTAAGAAAAACAAATTTTCAAAAACCCAGATTATTCTACAAATTTAAAAAACCTGCCTAGATGAAAATCTGTGTGTGAAAAAGAGTACATGGCTGGGGAAAAGAGGATGTATGGTAGACCTGCTGTAAACTAACGCAGCCTGCACATAGAGCTGACAACTTTACCATCCTTGTTGTGTGAAATGTCAAAGTACGGATGGAAACCCAACATTTCATCACCCCTCTGAGTCTCCATGACTTGTGTGGGAAAGCTTCACCTTTACTTTAAACTAATAGAATAATGTAGTGTTATAATGACAGCAGATACTATGTCACACCATCATAGTGCAGTACTATGATAATGCAACTATAATGTGTATCAGTATCATAATACAGTGTGACTGTGATACAGGTATGTTGTGTTATGTTATGTGACACAATGTTATGGTGACAAATATGTATTTTGTCTTAGCATCTTGATGCAGTATTATGGTGATACAGATATATCATGTCTTAGTACCACACTGCAGTATTGTGTTTGGCCTCCTCCAGTTGTCACTGACCTCACGCAGATTGTAGGCATCTATAAAGAGGCAGCCAGCCCTGGACACGCCCAGTAGACACAAGAATCCATTGATTGTCGACATGAACGGTCGGCTTGAAATCAAGGACCTGCAAGTGTAATATGTACTTTTCATTTATCATTCCCCATGGTGCATTTTCTTCTTTGAACTACTGGCAGTTATTCAGCTGGTCAGTGACAACTGAAATTTCATCGCTGTGATCACAGAAGTACACCATTAGATCAGTTCATTGTACCTTGCATATATTATGCCTTTCTGTAAGATACATTTTAACATCATCTTCCCATCCACAGTTACATCTTTTCAGTGCTGTCATTTTTTCCTTTAAGGTTCTCCCAACACATTATTGTATGCATTTCTTCTTTTCACCCTTATGTACTGTTGCCCTCCAGCCTGTTTGCACTTCTTGATTTAATCACCCTAGAGTAAGTGGGTGAAAGTTACAAATTGTGAATATCTTTGTCATGTAATTTTCCCTGTTTCCATTATAATTTTAATCTCTCATACCGAGGCCACAGAAAGGAGTCCCATGACTGGCTCCATCTATGTCTCCCTCAAGATATTATGTGTCTGCTTACAGTGTTCTTTTGATATTTCCCTCCAGTCATCTAGCCACTGTTTTTAAAGAAATGTTATTAATGTTAACCATATGATACCTTCGCCATCACGAACTGCTTTGGCCCTGTTGACAAAGGCCATAAAGGATTGTAGGAGAATTTAACAGTAGAAAGAATGGGAGACGTTTCAAGCTTCATTAACCCTACTGTCCAAGGCACTTCTTTTATGGCCTCAGGATAGGTATGCATAATATACGTATCATTTCTTAAGTCTCCATTCTTTTTTATGAGTGCAAGATGAAACTTTGCATTCATACACGGCAAAATATCAACTTATATTGGAAATCCAAAATTATCCTCACCTGAGATTTAGAATGGAGAAGAATGCATAGAAAGCAAGAACAAAGAACAGGCAGGCAAAGCCATATGTGTGCAGGAGGAGGCCCCACTTGAGCTGGGCTTTGAGAGCTTCTAGGGAAGGTGTCAGCAGCAGAATTGGTCCATGGTGAGCCCTAAGGGGGCCACCAGTGGTGGTGAGCACAAGGGAGGTGGTGGAGCAGTTGGGAACACTGTTGTCATCATCACCCAGATTGTAATAAGATGTGGCCACAGTGCTGTTGTCTGCACAAAGATAGCGTGTCATTCTCATGATATTGCATAGATAAGAGTACAAAATGGTAGTGTTAAGGTAAAGTTCACCCTAGAACAGGCCACGAAGTTCCACAAGGGAGTTCAAGTATAGCTCTAAGTGTTCATAAATTAATATAAAACTTAGTGACCTATTCTTGTGCTACAGTTTGAATCAGCTATACCTAAGGCTTTCATGACATTACATTGTAATAGGTTTGTTTGCAGCTTGCACATAAAGTGTGTGAGTTTGTTTGTGATATGGGAGCATTCTAAATTTTAGATGCTTTTATGAACAGAAAAATAAATGTAGATTTATGCATTTGCCTATCTACACAAAAATTACCCTAAAGAATTTAATTGCTTTTCATGTATTTCAGGTCATATTGCACCAATTATACCACCACCTCATAAGTCTAGATAGCCATTGTATTAGGGATGTTAGCAAATGCAGATAAGTTAATGTTATGCTATTGGCCATATCAACTGCCAATCAAGCAGCATTATACTGTATCTTTGACATGTAATTTACAGTAGGGTACCAGTATTTTGGTGCAACATACTGCTTTGATCTTCAGCTGGATGAGCGAAGTTGGCAAACAAATACAGGTTGGGAGGCTGGGTTATAGAGGACAGGAGTATTAACCTATCAGAGCCAGGGACAGGAATCATGGCAAGACAGTGGGCACCTGCCTGATTTAACTTGACTTACTTGAACTCTGAAGATGGAGGCAGAAAATCTGTGAGAAAACCTTCACATTACTTTAACAGTTGTAACTACCATATATATATATATATATATATATATATATATATATATATATAAGACAAAAAGTATGAATTAATTGTCATGTCACTGTGTTCTGTATGGCTCAATGGTTAGAAATGGGAAAGAGGTAATTACATTTATATATAAATGAAAATATGGAAGACAGCAATTTATATATTGAGTTTGACAAATGAGGCAGCAGTGTTATCATGCAACACCTCAAGATTTTATGAGGTTCTGCATCCATTTGCCAGACAACAAAATGTCACTCTCTGCTTAAGGGACAGTGAACCACACCTAAGTAATGTTAGGTTATGTTTTCCCTTCACATTCTTAATAATTTCTTTTGTATATATATATTGTTACAAAGACACTTTGGCTCTTTGTTCCTAAACATAAAATTTTGATATTATATTCATTCAAATTAAATACTTAATTGATGTACAGTACAATGGCAAGTGGCAATGTTGCACAGAATTCCTGACAGTTCAGTGAAATTAAACTAATCTCACCATTGTAGTCCAGCAGAAGATTGGAGTTTATCCCAAACATGCCGCTTCTCCTGTTGCATGCACAAAACTCTACACTCTCACCCCTGTTTCATCCCCACATTAAGTGGCAGGCATGTCCCAGATCAGCTGTCTCCATCTCTCTCCCTCACCCCAGTTTATTGATCCACCTTCATTCCAACTACTGAGCACTTCTAGGGGCCATTACTAGTCATGGAGGGAAAATTTGGTATGTTAGGGAGGCATTACAGGGGGAAACAAAATGTTTCTACCCCACTAACACTCTTCAGGGGTAACAGAAATGAATGAAAATGATGACCATAATAATAGCAGCAGCAGCAGTGTTAGTAATGTGATGAAAATACATCAGGAACTTGCAATAATGTATGAATTAGTAAATGAACTGAAATTGTGCTACAAATTTCAAGCACTTGATGTTAGGTAAAATAACAGTACAAGTTATATTGGAAAAATCTGTGAGCCAGCAGAATGTATACACTGATGTACTACAACAAAATCTCATTTGAAGACTGAAGTTAATTGAAATTGTTTTTAAAGATTCAGTTTATACTGCACAGAAAACACAGTGCCTTTCATTAGAAAGACCAATTGGTTGATGTTATATAGGGACACCATGTACTGTTTATTGTATGAATCATTTGAAATATGTACACTATATGGGCAACATGCAGGATTTTGTATTCTGAAGTCCAGCATTACATATGGTAACTTCAAGGCTCTGTAGGGTTAACTGAAACGTTTAAAACACTTGGATGAAAAACTTACCATATTCTGAATTTAGCACAAGAGTTTGTGCTCTACAGGTTTTCCATGATTACAGCAGATCGTACATGCAGACCAGAGGTGTAGTTGTTGCATTATTACTACAGTGCATGCTGCAGTCCAGCAGGTTATGCATAAAAACATTACAATGATTCATGCATTCATTCCAGATGTACAAGTGTTGCATCACAACAACAGTGCATACATGGATTCTACCTGACCAGACATTACAGTATTACAGCATTGCATATGGAATGGCAGGCTTGTTATGGACTGAATTATTACAATGTATGTTTGAATCCAGCTGGCCAAGTGTTTCATTTTCTCAGTACCAATACAGTTACCCTGAAATTAAAAATGTAGGAATTATTATGCCCTATTCCTTGAAAACAAATGCCTATACTTGTTCTTTTTCATGTATCAGGCTAAGGAACCCACAGCATCAGAGCCACTGATGACTAGTCTATGGACTGGACAACTGAGGAATCAGCATTTGATTCTCAACAGAGGAAAGAGACTTTTCTGTTCACCTTTGCCTTATGCAGGCTTTATGTTCTAGGGGTTTGTACTTAGTTACTATTTTTATAATTCTGTTGTCCTCTGTACATCATATTTCAGCACAGGAGCATTTTTTTCTCTTCTTCTACCATTTCATTCAAGTTGTTATCTTTTAGTTGCATCCATTTGTTATGCTATGAGATGGTCTGAATCCAGAAACTGTTAATCCCTAAGATAGAAACCATCTGCTAATTTCATAGTACTGGGAAATGTAGATTCCTCCTACAGAACAGAAACTTTCCACTGTCTTCCTCCTATGAGTTCATGCTTTATAATTATTATGGCATTGAGCACGCTGGCTCCAGAAGTAACATTTGTAACTTGTTTCAGATGTGCCTGGTTTGAATCTCAGGCAGGACACCAGCAACCCTAACTGACATTGATTGTGCTTTCCTCTGTTCCTACAGGCATATGCGAAGATGTTACCTTAAATCAGAAAATGGTTTCTTCCACATCATTTATTATTCATTACCCTATCAGTTGACATATTACCAGTCTGATCTAATTTTCCATTTTTTTCTGTATATGCCATTCAATGTTTATGGATATATTGCTAGTCACATTACTGCTACACTATATGATGTTCAGATGGGTTGCTCATTATATTACTGCTGCAATTTATAAGGTGTGAAGAAGTTGCTATTTACATGTTATTGCTATACAATATGCAGTATGGACATGCTGCCACTTATCTGTTACTGCTGCACTACATGAAGTGCAGAGCTCCTGTTTTTGTTACTGCTACCCATATAAAGTGCAGATAGGTTGTTGTGTATATGTTAGTGCTATACTACATAAACTGTGTTATTTACGCATTGCTACACTGTATGAGTAGGGGAATATTGCTGTTTATCTGTTATTGCTACACTATGTACAGTGTAAACATGTTACCATTTATGTTACTGCTACAGTGTGGAAATTCACTCTTGCAGATTTTTCTTAAGTCATACCAAGATGATCAGTGGGAGGAATATGCTGCTGATCCTAGCTCCAGTACATCCTTCAGGATGCAGGATTTAAACTGACACCAGCTTCTGTGTGAATGTTCTACAAATGTTTTTATGCCCCTTGAATTACTAAGGATGCCTCAGTGGATTCAATACATTATCTTGTTTGTATTTAACTCAGATGCACTCGGATATGTAAAACATAACAAAGAAATAACACTACATATGCACAGAGCAGTAACAAGTATGTTAGCTTCTGTCCCTAAGAATCTGGTATAACAAATATGAAACAGTCACTCTTGTAATGCGCACTGGGCACTGATGTCATGCAGTCAGTTCATTTACTTAATATTTCACAGAAAAGAATGACTAGGATAACAAAAGGTAGTCATTCTATGTGTGATGGTACACAGCTCCACTTCTATGTTGCATCATCTCTTGATTCAACATTATTTGGTCTGTGAATACATGTATGAGATGACAAGAAGGAGACTGTGATAATGAGAACTTGTATGAAAGGTGCACAATTGGGATGTTGATGGCCTTCAGGTTACATTACAGTGGATGAATGTCTGTTGCTCAAGAAATATCCTGTATCAAAAGATAATGAAAACAATGGTCTTTTGGGATATGATGCCATGTGGTGTGAATGTCAGGCTAGCAACATTTACAGGAACACTCCAGCTCCATAATTAACTCTGAAGATGGAGCAGGATGTTTGTCCAATATGATGGTAACCTTCTGCCAGACGTCATGTATAGGACAGCGTGTCTGAGCAGTTTTCCTGGCACTGTGGTTAAACAACTGTGCCTAGTTCTCATTGATTTTGTGAATAATTCCATTTGTGTTTTCCCCTCACTTGGGAACTGGAATTTGTTCAGGTGGTGTGTGCTTTATGCTGGTTACAGCAGAGATTTTATTGAGTCAGTTTCTATGTATTCTGTGTTACTATGAACCCAGAAAAAACAAAGGCCCATTTCTGAACTTATATGAAAACCCGTGTGTGCATCCAAAAATCTTCTGCAGATATGTTGGAATGAGTAGCAGCAATTTCAGTAAGTTGTTCATGATTACACCAAATACAGCCTACAAAAATACGGTAATGAGGATGTCTGTACTACCGCAGAAAGAATGGCGGTAACTCTAAGGTGAGAAGAAACACTGAACTATTTCATTTGTTCTCACTTATCTTTTATTATAATAGCCATGTCAAAATAACATCATATACATGTTTTTTATTACCTTTCATTGTACCTTCAAACATTTAAAAAATTCATTTTGTTATGCAGGTGAAAGAAACCACAAGATATTTTGCGTAGATCAAACAGTTGCCAGTCAGTTGGTGTGTGCCATCAGTGGGTGACACATGAAACAGCAGTACTGCTATTGGTGGACTTGGCCTCAGTGCAATGTACAGTTGTGATGGCATATGGGGTACTATAAATTTAAAATCCCCCCGTCCTGGAAAGTAGTTGAAATTTATACCCCAGCATCACTGGAGGGTTGAGAGATAGAGTTTTGACCAATTTGTAAATGGTTTATTGTACCTGGTGATACATAAGCAACTGGATCAACACATAACACGTGTTACTTAACACATAAAACAGTTCAGATTAGCAATGGGAGTGAAGTGACTTAACACAATTCTTAATTTGGACGTCAGTTACAAGATATGCACAAGAAACCTAACAAATAAGTAGATGCGATACAAAAGGGTAATAGAAAGGCTGAATGTAAGCACTAGTGAAACTTACATAATAAACCTCCACAACGCATTGGCTGATTGGTATCTTCAGTGTTTTTATCTCCAAATACAGAACAAATGTAGAGTATTGTTCAAGGGCTCACAATGTCTACGTCTCAATGCATCTGGCAAGCCCTCACCATGATGAGCTGCAGCAAGATAAATATAGGGGCCAACACTTCAGAGTATTCATGGTTGCCTTGCCCTGAAAGTTTCTGGCAGAGGAGGAACTTGAACACAAACAGTAACACTAGAAACAAGAAGCTCCAAGATGCACGGAACAGTGCCACCTTGTACGCCCCTTCCAGTTGCATCCGGATAAATACAATTGTACAAAAATATGCATTCAGTCCATCCCCTGCAAACAGGGGAGCAAACACAATCCACCATGCACTAGCACCTGTGAGGACATCCTCCACACGCAGTGCTAAAAGAATTGTGAAGAGTGTAATGGCAAGAAGATTTATCCAGATCTCAAACACAGTGAGTCCAAGCCACTGCACCAATTCATTCAATGTAAAGAACATGTCTATTGTGCCAGCTCACATCCTAAGTTCATCTATGAGCTCCATGCAAAGCTGTTCGGTACACACGGATGTGGACAGAGGAGTTCTGACGTGTGTGTGTCCCATACTCTCCTTGATCATCTACTGGCTCCAGGTCATCTGTAGACATACAAGTTCACTTTATATGCATATTAAATCTTTCCATGATGTGTCTTCTAGAGGCAAATACTAATACCTTGTGATTTCCTTTCTACTGTTGAGAAACATGGAACACTATTTTGAAGTTTACAAAAATGTGAGTAAAATTACACTTCATTAATATTCAAAATCAGAGAAGCCTGAAAGCACTGTACTTCTTGCCAGCAGTGAAAAATTCAACAGCTGTACCAAATTCTGATCAATATTTAGTCTTACCATTTATATCTCAGGAAGACTGTTAGCTATGTACTCCGTAATACTGAATGTTTATGAAATACCGACCACTTTTCACATAGAACTGAAATCCACAAATTAATAAATGCAAAGAATAAGCATGTTCTCTGGGATATACTTTACATACCGTAAAAAGCTAAAATAAGTCTGGAATAGTCACCACCTGTGAGATCCTGAAACATGCCCAGTCAGTATCACTGTATGCTACTGTTATGAGGTTTACATACCAGTAGGATGCACACAATCATTTCCTGTAATTTTACTCTTAGGTCAGGCTACTGTAACTTAGTACAGCTATTTAATTACCATATTACTTGCTTTTAAATATATATGCATCACTTTTCATTGATATTCTTGCATTTCTGCACACATGCTAGGCTGCTGTATGTCAGCCAATATACACTTTGTTGCTGCAGTATGTTTAAAAATGTGCACAACTTCAGCCCCTCTATGTTTCTATACACACATGACAGGATAATGAATATCACTTATTTAGAATACTGGTAATTTGGGTTGCCTCTCCTGCATACCTTTGCCCCAGTGAAAATATCAATAACATGTGAGCTGTTTTTCCTCTTCTGTTCGTGGTACAGCAATTATCGTTCCTGATTCTGGAGTCACATACAGAGATCAGACAGTTTGACTCACATCAGACATACAGGTTTACTACACTATATAATTAGAATGGGCACGAGGCGAAGCACTAATAAAGACACGAAACTGGCATACATAGTTGGGAGTACCAGTAATACCAGTCACATCATCCTTTAATATTACAGCTGTATGCGCTACCGACCGTTACAGAACGACGGCAATGCTTCAGTAAAACATTTCACTTTTTCATTGGTGACTGCAATCTGAGACTGTTCCAAAAATTGTGGATTTAAGAAATATAATCAAGTGGGCCCCAGGTTCCCTGGTGTCAGTTGCGTGAATTCAGTTCTTCAGTACCAACGGAGGCTAGGTCAAAACGGTGGTATAAGGGGAAAAAGGGGCACGAAGTTCAAAAGCTCAATCACATGTACCAACCTATAATGTCAACCGTTGAAGTGTTCACTGCAACTTCTACCGTTCCCAGGTGTTTGGTTTTAAGTTGAAGTGCCAAATTCACGGCCCGAGGAACTGCTGCACCCAGTCCATGTATCACAAGTTCAGATTCTCCATCATTCAACAGTTTCTCACATCGAGAGAGCTGACCCTATCAATAAAGAGTATAATACGGTAAAATTTATTAGTCAGTACAAGAGGTCCCACGTGCCTGAAGAGAAATTACATACACACACACACCTGGTAATTCGACTTATTTGTAATATAGATGTCGTTACTCCTGCGTGGTAAGCGAGGAGGTAAACGTTTCCTTAAAACATGATCACAATCAGACTTATATCTTTGACGTTTATTTACACGACCAATCCTTTCCTCCGCGTCAGCCATTTACACAACCAACACAACAAACTCAATTATGTGAAATGCGACATATTTCACGGATTACAAACACACCACCGGTCGTTCGCGGTGCTTAAATGTGGCCATTAATCGGTGGTATGCAGTTTGCAGGATTGTTTTCCAATTCGTCGTAAATGGCGTGTATCACGGATTAGAAGTGTATGTGTGTGTGTGTGTGTGTTCTTGTGCAACCTTGACAATCGATTTTCGGTTATCGATTTTACAATCATATGTTGCATATGATCAAAGACGCGTACGATAGAAAAATATACTTATATTAATGGCTGCAGCACCAGCAACAAATAACGAAAATGTTGACCCAAAAAACATAATAAAAGCCAGAGATTTATTGTATCGTTTGATGATTAGGTAAGCTCCATGCTTTCAATTTTATTGTTGTATGAAAATAATGTCCGTAACCCCACTTGTAGTAAACTCGCTGTCTTTGTGCGTAGTGTTTACGGTCTCAACCCTGTCTGTCTTCTAAAGTGAAGCATTTTTTAAATTGTAATCTCTGTGAATTTAATCTGTTGTGTTTTTTTATACAAAATTTTAAATTGCGTAAGTAGCATTGCAAGAAATTACTGAATTTTTGCTATGGGTACCTTATTGTAACCTATACCACTTCACCGGTGTATGAAATAAGGGGTGTTTTAAAAATTACTGTTTTTTGGGATGTGACGTGTATGGATGTTTCAGAAGGACATGCCTGTCACTAGGCACCATTACATCCCAGAGGGCAGCAAATCTGTACACTTCTGAATACTGTTTATGTTAAAGTTATTTTGTATATTGCTGCTTGAATGTTTCAGTCAGTTATTTTATGATGGACACCAGAGTCTAGCTGTAGGGCTGTCAGCAGTAGCACAGGCTGATCCACCGTGTCCTCCATCAGATAGGTTGCTGCATGTTGTGATGGCAGGTCTTCAACATGAACCAGATCGCCCACAGAAAACAGGAGCTGCTACACTGACAGTTCCAGGACAGGATACTTTAACAGCAACAGGACTTGGTAAAAACATCGCCACACAATATTTTTCGTAATGCTGTAATGTGATGAAGTGTATACCCAAGAGAACAAATTTTATTTTTTTTCATATCCATTTGAGTTGTGCCAAGAATTCATTCAAATATTACATATTTATGACTGTCAAATAAATATGCCTTCTGTTTGCAATGTGTGGCTGTGGCTTGGTAGACTGGTATATTCTGAATATTATATGCGAAGAGGGTTATAAGGTGACATGATGTGATCCACTTGGTGTATCTATATGTTAATGACCACCATGTTTCTTGTAGGATGTATAGTGACCGTGCAATACAGCTAGGGAATTACATTACCTAGCAGAATGTGACAGTCAATTTGTACTTTACGAGGGTGTGCTGATAAGTTCTTAGCCTGACCTACTTCCCGATGTCGTAGGACGGAATCGATAGTGTTGTTGGAAAGAGGGTTCTGTTCATCTGTCGAATTGCAAATCTTTTGTTGTTACAGAGGCTGAAAGGAAGCATGTCAGGTGATGCGCGCGATTTCAACAACATGGAGACGCGAGCTGTCATCAATTTTTTTTTTCCTGCAAGGCAATGCGCCCAAGGAAATTCACACCATTCTGACAGAAACATTAGGGGATCATGCGCCATCGTATACTACCATCAAAAACTGGGTGGCCCAGTTTAACCGTGGTGATTTTTCCACTTGTGATACGCCTCGTCCTGGATGACCCAAAACAGTGACCACCCCGGAGATTATTGATCAAATTCATGGGCTAATCTTGGAAGACCACTGGATTTCGGCTAAATCAATAGCTGAGCAACTGGGCATCTCACGTGAGCGGTATGGGTTCATCATTCATGGAGATTTGGACATGCGGAAGCTCTCCGTGAAGTGGGTCCTGAAATGCTTGAACATGGATCAAAAACGTAATGGCACCAGTCGTCTGAGCGACTTTTGGAATTTTTTTTGGCAAAATCCAAATGATTTCCTGTCATGATTGGTGACCATGGATGAAACCTAGTTATATCACTATGACTTGGAGACAAAGCAACAGTCAATGGAGTGGTGGCATAGCGGCTCACCCCACCCCAAAAAATTCTGAGTGCAGAAATCCTCTGGAAAAGTTCTCATCTCGATTTTTTGGGATCAAGACGGCATCCTCCTCATTGATTATCTTCCAAAGGGCCAAACTATTAACGTGGAGTATTACTCATCTCTGCTTGTGCAATTGAAGGACATTTTGAAAGAAAAACACTGTGGGAAGGTCACCAAGGGGGTCTTGTTCTTGCATGACAATGCCCTGGCTGACCGGGCACTTGCAACCCAGAAGAAACTAGCCTACCTGGGCTTCCAATGTCTTGATCACCCAACCTATTTTCTGGATCTGGCCCCCTCGGACTACCACCCATTCCCTGGACTGAAAAAACACAGTGGTCATCGCTGCCACAGAGACCTGATTGGACGGACAACCTTCTGAATTTTTTTGAGTGGCTTGCAAAAGTTAGAGCAATGGACTAATAATTGTATTGAGCTTTGTGGGGAATATGTTGAATGAATCCCGAGTTTGGTCGCTGTAGCTTGTTTCCTTCATGGTTGGGCTAAGGACTTATCAGCCCTCCCTCGTATATTCTGGATGCCCTAGGTTCAGACCTTGGCCCAAAGAGTGAATGTTCTTAATGGCTCTTCATGTGTTTTTTCATTTCCTCCAGGGATGTGCCATGAAGGTATCTGTGTATGCCAGAACTGCTCTATGCTACTGATAGCATCATTTTTCCAAACCTCAAATAAATGAGTGCTATTGAATCATCTAGATCCTGAAATAGCTACAGGTTGTTTTTACTGTTGTGGCATGAGTTGTTCGTAAAGCTACAGTGTTTCCCTAAAATTCAACATTTACTATGCTATGATCAGTTCTTCTAAATGTAAGAAGGCCAAACCTCATATGCGGACATACATGCCACAATACACCATCATCTATTGGCTGTTTGACATTCGAGATATAAACTTGTTTGGTACTTATATATTTAGACCTGGAGTTTGAAACTGATGTGCAGACCACAGCACCTGAACCAGCCCTTTATGAAACAGCATATGTGACATCTCACAAGGGCAACTGCCGTGCAGGGGCATTCAGTGTCGATGGGCAGCTTATAGCTACTGGAAGTGTTGATGCATCCATCAAGGTAAGTATCTTATTTTGAGGATAGTTCTTGCTTTTGCTGTTCATGAATATTTGTTGTTATGGTTATAAGACAAGAATTTAGTGGCATAGTGGTGTGCATTGAAACAGCTATTTAAAAGTAGGAGTTCCAAGCAGAACTCCTCAGGTCTTCTTTGTTATTTTCTAAATTTCTAGTCTTGCATGTGCTATACTATGAGGGTATGGTGAGAAGTAATGCCTCATAATTTGTTTTTGTTGAAATGGTTATGCATATTTGAATAGAACAAAAACATGTAGTGTTCTTGAACTTTGTGCAGTTATTTCTCCACACAAGTACCTTGACTTTCTACACACTTTTGTAAATATTCACGCAGTTTCGTACATCCATCATGATAGAATTGTGAATCTTGATGATGGAACCACAAATTAATTTTGCACAGTGTCATCAGAAAGTTTGTGAACAATATATTGTTTTCCATGATAACAATATTTACTTGCTATTCCATGCTATTTCATACTGTCCCCTTCAAAACAGTGCCCTAGCAACTTCATACAGTGAGCTCAGCAACTTCGCCACGGTTGGAAACCTGTACTAATGTCTCCTCTTCAGAGCTACACAAGTGCTGGGTGTGGGAAGTACAGAGAGCATGGGACAACAGTTGTGTTGATATAGGCCAGAAGTTCCTGCACAGACAGAAGAGTAGGTAGAAACACTGTCATGGTGAAGAAACCAACTGTATTGTGCCACTACTGTCATTTTGCTGCACATCTTCCTATAGGTGCTGTATAATTCTTGCATAGAAATGTTGGCTGGCAGTTTGTCCCCGTGGAAGAAATTGTGATTCACAGTTACATTCATATCAGAAAATATGATCAATATGCACTTCACACTGAGACAGACTTGTCTTGTCTCTGTTGGGCATGGTCATGATGGACTTTTCCCCTGAGAAGGCTATCCCTTTGTTTCTTTAATGTCTGGAAGATTTCTCCAGCAGTTTGTTCTCTTTTGAAGTGGAGAATTATGCATACACATTGTTTTTTAGTCTGCCATTTTCTGAAGGGACAGAAATTGGAGAGGGTAGAACACATAAACACACTTCACAAGGCCTTACTTCATGATGTCACATGCTGTAACTTTTAAATGAAGAGCAAATAACTGCATTGATTTACTGTACCTCCAACTAGCAGATGAAGTTTGTACCAAAGGCAGTAGTGTCATCTTGTTGCCATCTAGAAGTTTTCTGATTACACCTTATGTGTGTGTATTCTGAACAAATTTTTCATTGCAGTTGGTTAGTACGGCATAGACTTATACCAGTTTTTTGCCTGCTGTGGAATCTGAGCACACTCCTCCTGTCTTAACAGATTCTGGATGTGGACAGGATGTTGGCGAAGTCTGCACCTGATGGTTTGGACCCATCTGGAGACTCTCAAGGTCATCCTGTGATCCGCACACTCTATGATCATCTTGAGGAAGTAACATGTCTTGAGTTCCATCCACGTGAGCCCATTCTGGTGTCTGGTAGTCGAGATTTCACAATCAAGCTGTTTGACTACAGCAAGACATCAGTGAAGAAGGCATTCAGGACCATTACTGTGAGTTTTTTGTGGTAATTACAGGCTAAGGATGACGTTGGCACTAAACAATAATACCTTTTGATGCTGATGCAGACTATGACTAATGTTGGTACCACTCACACTGTGCCATCCAGCACAGCAGTTTTCTGTTTGTGTAGCTTGCACTAGCTAGCACTGATGACTTTTCCAGTTGCTTGGTAGATATGAGTAATTGGTGGATCTGTAGAAAGATAAGCTGACATCTTCAGCATTTTGATGTATGAGGTTTGCACAGTGGTGAGTTTTCATACCATGGTCTTATGAAATGTGATGCCGTGTGAGTTGGTAGATGGATAATGTCATTTCAGAGAAACTTTGCCCGTCTACCCTGTACATGGAATCAGTAGATTTGTCCAGTATTTCATTAGCTGTGTACCAAATGACATCACATCACATCATAGAAGACCACATTAACCAAGGAAATGTGGGATGGTAATAAGAAGATAATATTAAAATATATCTCAGTGATGAAATAGTCATACTTTGGTTGGTTCATAATAGTATCTGGTGGTGATTTCTCATTCTAGGATCTTGCCATCAGCACATAGTTCCATTATTGTCTATTGATGTGCAACCAATTCATGTGCTTGATTTATGTGGCAGGATGCAGACCAAATCCGTTGCATGTCATTCCACCCTACTGGAGACTACTTGGTGGTGGGGACCTCACACCCTGTTATCAGGCTGTATGATGTTATGACAGCACAGTGCTTTGTATGCAGCATCCCGAGTCACCAGCACACTGCAGGTGTCACCTCTATCAAGTGAGTCATAGATGGAAACAAACCAAATGTGCATATACTTCTTTCCTTTCACTAGGAACGTAACAGTTGTAATGTCTTCATCTTGTATTGGAACATTGCTGTTTAAGGCTGCCTGTATAGTGAATTATATTAATTGTTTAAACTGGCAATCACCATGGTAGATAAACATTTCACACCTGTCATGGTTTACTTTGGTTTGGGTCACAATGCATCACCTTGTTTATTTTTAGTGTAAATGTGCAATCTGACAGTAATAATGCAATATTTACCAAGGGAAATGTTCGGAGGTGCAACTAACTCAACACAATGACAAAAGCCATGCAGTAATAGTACTATTGAATCATGTAAAAAGCTTACAGTGAGGTTCTGCATGTTCCAAGTCTTGAGGGAACTTGTGTCTTCAAAATACCATAGTCTGCTCTTTGGCTCCTTGCCTCATTTAACAAAATTTATAATGTGTCAAACAAACTGCATGTTGCTGTGGGCCAGTAACCCCCAAAATCAAACAACCTGTAGTCACCACAGCACCACATAGAGATGCTGACCTGGTCGATGCTGTCCCAGCTGCAACACAGAATTTCAAATTCTGGGCTGAGAAAGAACTTCGTGTTTAGTGCAGGGTGGCTTCCCATGTCCGAGTTCCAGTGAATTTCAAGTGAAGGGAAGACTTAGTTTTATAGGAAAGAAAAAGGGGAGGGGAATTGATGATGCAGGTGGCTTCTGGCTGGCAGAGATAGGACAAGTACTGTGACCTGACACAACACCATTGCTTAATCATGATGTAATGGCTTCCACAAACCTGGAGAAAACCAGTTAACTCACCATCTGACATAAAATTGTAGTTCTGGTCTTGCCTCATTCTTTATATGTTTGATCTTGCAGTTCAAAATAGATCATAGCAATCCTTTTGGAATGTTGGATTTCCAGAATTACTGCATAATTTACTGGCTTCTTTTATTCCTTTCATTTGCCATGAATGACTAATGGAATGTTTCATTTAGTCCCATTCCCTCTGTAAAGTATGAGCAGTGCACTTTCAGTAACTTACATATTAACCTGTTACGGAAGAAACATGGAAATCATTTTAATGCACTGTGATCTTTGGGGTCATAATGTCAGAAGATTATGTTATGCTATTAATCTTCACAACCATGAAGGCATATTTTATTTTATCTCATTTTATTGGATTTTCAATAGAAATGCGTAATTGTTTGGTGATAACACATAAACAGAAAAAAATGTAATTTTGATTGTATTCATTTCTGTTGGAGAAAAATGGTAGTCCACTAGTTTCATTGCACTTAAAATGCATGTAACGAGGTCATTCCCATAATGCTCAAAAGTGCGGTATCTTGTGAAATTTAATTTTCTAAACAAGTTCATTTCTGAGTGTGCCTGCAGTGCATGTAAAAGACAAAGTGCAGAAATTTGTCATGCTTCTCCTATATCACATTTTGGACGGACAGTGATGCAGTAAATGCAGTATCTTGAGAATGTATTTTTAATTATTTTTAAAGCATTTGCAACAGTGTATTGCACTGTGAAGCTGTGAGATTGTATTGTTCACATTGTTCACAATAATACCATACATGCAAAACTATTAGAGGTGTGATGCATGACATACTATGTTCATATGAATCTGTAATAATTTCAGATGAAATATGTGCACAAATTATGTTGAAGGTTCATCGGTATAGAAGGGATGACTTTTCTTGCGAGCAGAAATCCAAATTTGGAGTTTCAATCTAATTACATTTTATTGCAGAGTATAATTTATAGTATTTACATCAAATTACTTTTGTGCCAGATATTCTCCTGATGCCAAGATTTATGCATCGGCTGGACGAGACGGAAGCATCAAGATCTGGGATGGTGTGTCCAACCGCTGTGTCAACACCTTCCTGAAAGCTCATGATGGTGCAGAAGTGTGTTCTGTGAGATTTTCTCGCAATGGGAAGGTAGAGATCCCTGTTTTTATTATGTCAACCCCTAGCAAATCAATCTAAGCTACATGGATTGGATTGATGTTATATAATATGACCTGTTAGAAGTGTTATTATCGTTTAGTGTATGGTTTTTAAATCCCGTCATACCTGCTGACAGAGAGGGCATCTTTCATTTTATAAGCCAATTTCTCTGCCTATTCATATTATTGAAGTTTTGGAACAGTGCTCACATTTTCTGCAGCTTAATTTATGACCCTTTACTTACTTCCATTTAATATTAGTTCCTGAAAGAATTCAACCCAGAAATGTTTGTGGGAATGGGCTCTTTTTCCTTTAGGACTGTAAAGGTTGAATGAACCATAAATATGGATTGGATAATAGCCTAATTTGTGTAACGGTATCACTTGCTAAGCATTGGGTGATGGAACGTTGGCCTCCTGTTTGCTTGCTGTGCACTGTGATCCTAGTACCTAGAACAGACACATGCTTAGTTGAAGCACAACTGTCAAGAATAAAGGGCCTGAGTAAAGTATGTGCGTGGCTGGATATGATGCGCACAATGCTAGTTGGCCACCTTTAGAATCAGTCAATCTGTTGTGGTATTGTTATGTTGCAGTATCTGCTATCATCAGGCAAGGACTCACTTGTCAAGCTGTGGGAACTGTCCACAAGTCGGTGCCTCATTGCCTACACTGGTGCTGGTACCACTGGTAAGTGAACATTCATGAGCATGTAACAGTGTTTCACTGTTCCAAGGACTGAGCTGGATTGGATATAGGAAACATTACAGATACATATGTAGATTTGTATCATGTTCTTTTGGGTTATGACAGTTCATTGTCTTTTAAGTGAGATTAAGAGGTTAATGTTATTGCAGTTTTGCATAGATTAGTTTCATCACTTCAGATTTAGATGGTAGACTAGAATGTGTGAATGAAGTTTAGTGCACTTATCTACATTTTGCAGTTTCAGGTTATTCTGTAGACCTTTCTTGAAACCAGGGGCTCAAGTTTCTATCTGTCCTGTTTTGTTTTAACTGAGTAACAAGCAAAAAAAAACTCACTCACTCACTGACTCATTTCATGGAGCAGTCCTTTTTGAGAAGCTGGTATCACTCAACTAATCAAGTGGCTGCCATCACTGGTCTCCATCCTGAGCCAAATGAATCCATTTCACATCCTTGCATCCTAATGCTGTAAGATCAAGTTTAATGTTATAGTCCCATGCATGTTTAAATCTCCATGTGGTCTTGGTGTTTCAAGTTTTCTAACCAAGACTGTATATGCATTTCTCATCTCGTCTGGTCATGCTATGTCCCTTGCCCATGTCATTTGTGGACTTTGATTTGTTCATCTGTTTCACATATCCTGTGTAACTAAAATTTCCCTTTATATATAATTTAATTCATTTACAGTTTTCACATGATTATGTCAGTAGTTTTTTATAGCGTCAAACAGGAAGATACTGAAATAGTGAAATGGAAAGATCTGGGACATAGCAGTTATTTCCCAGTTTGAGGCATGGTTTGGGCTTTGCTTGGAGGAACTGAGAAAAAGCACAAAAAGTGTTATCCAGTACAGCTGGGTTTTCAGGTCAAGACTTGAAACCTGGACCTGAATATGAAGCATTTACCTGACATTCACATACATACACACATAATACATACATATATACATACATACATACATACATACATACATTCATTATGTATGTGCATTCCCTGGATTCATATGTGTGTTACGAAATCAGTAGGATGTGGAACAAGTCATAAATGCACAAATATACACAATTTTTCCAGTGTAAAGTACTAAACACTTTTCACAAACGAGTGTTATAGATCATCTTTACACATAAAAAAATCATCTACAGAGTGGAAGGTGTGTATATTTAAGTTTTTTCCTTAAGGCTGCTCTAATTCAGTAATTATACAGCAGATTAGACAGCTTCGCGCTGGGACATGTGGGGTGCCTTTAGACTGGCAAACCACTGTAGGGTCATCCTAGAAATTTCCCAAGCATCGACATGAATAAATAAACATTTGTACGCTTAGTCATTCTCACAGATATTGTTAGTGAAGTAATTGGCACATAATTGTTACATTGCAGGCAAACAGGAGCACAAGGCACAAGCAGTGTTCAACCACACAGAAGACTATGTACTGTTTCCTGATGAAGCAACAACATCTTTATGTGCCTGGAATTCACGCAATGCATCGCGTAAACAGCTGTTGTCACTGGGTGAGTGGGCTGTAGTTTGAATGACATTGTTAGTGGCTAACACTGCTTTGCATTCCACTGGTCTCTGCATCAGATGTTGGCTAAGAGGCTTAGGCCTGCTGTCTATACAGTGAATGTTTTCTGTCAAATAGTAACCTAAAGTATTGTTTTGGATATTGTTCATTGTCATCTGTCTTTTCAAACGCAACTGTTTAAAAACTGGATCTGGTACTATCGTCAACTATAAAGCACTGTATTCAACCGAGCTTCTTAGACAGAACTAGCATGAGTCACTGAAAGAACCCAAGAATATTGACACTGTCCAAAATAATAGTCATGTTGATTGTGACACTTTCATGGGAAACTTGTCCATGAGGTAGGTTCATTAGCAGTAACATCAAGATTTCTATCCAAGAGGTACCCAAATTACTTACTTTTTAGCAGATTATAATTGGTTTCCCTTATTCTTTCCAGGTATATGGTAGCATAGTTCTTGAAATGTGCCACAGCAGCCTTATTTATCCCACTTTCCATTCATGAGTCTTTCCCCATCTCATACAGCACCATGTTTGTGCATTTGAAGTAGTCATTAAATACCGTATTTACTTAAATGCAAGACATTGTTTTTTCCTTAAATTTGGTGCTTAAATATGTGAAGTTGTCTGAATTTGTGTGTGAATCGCCAAACCAAACCGTTCTGAACTGGACCATGTGGAGTTAAACCAAGCCCTGCATCGCCAAATGGTAATGTGAGATCTGCACTGTTCCAGTTTATTACACAGTGTAGAGTGGTAGTTTTGTACCTATCGGGCCCATCTTCAAAGGTCCAGAAACCCAAAACAGTGAACAAAACACAACTGAATTTAACTGACACAACCTTCTTTTGGGACTCGCCTTTTATCTAATTTTTTTTAAAGAAGCCCTACATTTTGGAAGCCGGCCCTGTTTCCATTTCCAGGCATAGAAGCACCTAACTTGGTGTATCCCTTGGGTCGAGCTATTTTTGGTCTCTTTTTGCCTTAGAAACAGTACCTTGTTAAGATGTGGACATGAGAACAAATCTCAGTGCAAGGGTAGTAACAGGAAAATAGCTCTTAAAAACTAAAAAATAAAACCTGGGTTAGTCCACAAATTACAGACCATAAAAAGAACCTTGAATTCAGACTGAACGGACCACATACACAACAAAAACTCCACCACGTGTTATAATATGTTCCATCTTCCATGCATTAATCAAGCCCACAATATATTAATAACCAACAAAATGCACTTCAATGTTTATGGTGTATTTTATTTACAATTTTCACATGTTGGTGAGAAGATTGTAAATTGAAGTACATTTCGTTGTTTATTTATATGTTATAGAACACATTTAAAACTCTTCACACCACTAACACCATCTGTTGAGAAAATTGTGAATCTTCATGTTTTCAAGTAAGTTTAACCCAAGAAATGTCAATGTATTAATTAGTTAATTTGGATCATAACGGCTTGGCAGTGCATCTCAGCAGAAGTTATTGTGAAGGGTTTTAATTCAATGCAGTGGACGGGACTGATGATATATTGTGGAATGGCAGTGAAGAGGATGGAAATGTTAGGAATGAGTGTGAAGAAGATGAAGGCACTGACTGTGAAGATGGAAACAGTGACACTGATTGGTAAAGTTAGATAGAATCTGACATGCTTTGTGTATGAAGGGTATGCAATCAATAGTAAAATATTTTTGTTAGCAGACATATTATTTCTTGGGGGTTGTCTTAGTTATGGATAAATACATTGTTCCTTGGCAGACGTGTTTTACATGGGGAGTCATCTTAAATTAGAGTTGTCTTACATTTGGGTAAATACGGTGACCTCCAAGAATCAGTTGCTTTGTCAGCCCTAGTAAATGCAGAAATAGTGTTTTAACTTGAGCCTTGTTTATACTGGGGTGCTGATAAGTCCTTAGCCAGACCAGGAAGGAAACAAGCTCGGAAGCATGTCAGGGACGCATGCAATTTCAACAAAATCGAGACGCGAGGTGTCATAAAGTTTTTTTTTCCTGCAAGGCAAGATGCCGAAGGAAATTCTCGCCATTCTGACAGAAACATTAGCTTGTTTCCTTCCTGGTCGGGCTAAGGACTTATCAGCACCCCGGATGTAGATATCCTCTGCCATTGTCAGTGTGTTATTCATTGGACCAAAAAATAACCTAAATACTACATAATGTTTGTTGTAGACGTACTGTATGTAATGCTGATGTAGCAGAAGGGTTTGTGGTCTGCTGCAGGTGGCCCTGTTTGTGGTAACATTCTGTAAGAAATGTGGTGTGTTTTAAATGCAGGACTGCTGTGTTGCAAGCATGTTTTGTATGTGTTCTGAATACTGTCTTCATTTTTGATGGTTGGTTGCAGGACACAATGGCCCAGTGAGGCTTATTGTTCACTCACCTACTGCTCCAGCATTCCTGACTTGCTCAGATGACTTCAGAGCACGCTTTTGGTTCCGTAGAATGCCCTTGCACTGATTCAGACCAGAAGATAAAGATCTCATCACAGGTGACTCCTTCAGCCCAGATATGTGTATGTGTATATCAGGGAACTGAAGTGTCTCCTTTTACCATGTACTTTTGTGGTTTATAAGTGAACTTCGAAACTGGAAATCCAGATGCTCGTCAGTGATGATTGTAAAATTTGAGTGTTTTTGTATTTGTGTGTGTGTGTGTGTGAGATATGCTGTACAACCTGGTAATAATCATCATGAGTGCTCATAAAAATATGTCTTTCTTCATGTTATTAGTTTGGTCTGTTTTACCGTACACATATGCCATGACAACAGTCTGACAGATGAGAACAAAAATTCTTGTTGTAGATGAATCTCAGTAGTCATATATATATATATATATATATATATGGATTGGCTTATTCAACAATACTGTTCATATATGTAATATATATTGTCAGTGGCAGATGAATGGATGACTACAGAATTGGTAGGTTCTTCTTAACCCTTATCATTTGGGTATAGGGATTTAAGTCTCCTGGTACTGCAGGGCTGGCAGACACACTTTTGACTCGGGTAGAGATTGCAACACATGGTCAGTTAGAGCATACACATGCCATTCGGTTGTGTGATGCATAGCTATAAAGGTTAAATGTCTGGAACCATAGAGATGCAGACCTAAAGAGTCAATCCTACCAGGGTGGGATTTTGCAACATATTAAAAACAAAGTCATTTTACAAAAACAATTCATGTTTGTAGCACATCTGCCCTGTTTTGGTGTTTCTCACAGATTACAGTATAAGACTTTGTCATCCAAAACTTTGAAGTCTTTCTTGTGTGTGATGTGCTGCACAAAATTAAGTGACCTCTATCCTGAAGATGGAAATGTGATGTTCCTCTAAAATTTCAGTACCTATCTACTAAACTGTATATCATCACATCTCAGAAGCAGTCCCGTTACAGGCCTTGAGTGGTCCAGAGGGTTCCAGGAAGTTAAGGTTCCCTGATTTCATTACAACGGCACTGGATGGTGGTAAGGTTGTCAGCCTTGCGCACTGGCCGCCTTTATCCCCAGGAAATGCTCCTGGTACTCATTTCTGTTAGAGGCTGAGTTGGCCCCAGGACCATAGTGAGATCGGAAGGATTTTATGTCAATGAAAAATTCCAATGACACCAGCTGGGATCGAACCAACGACCTTCTGATTTGTAGCACAACACCTTAACTACTGTGCTACCGCAGTCCCCACATCTCAGAAGACTGTTGTCTTTATACTGGTAGTTGCATACATAACTGAAAAATATATTTGTAATGCTGCATCATTTCTGCATAGTCTGGATCATCAAAATGAAGCAGTATGTTTTATGTTGTCTTACACTTCTCATTTGTGGTAATTGTTGGTGACAGCTGGTTTTGACTGCACTTCTGCTCTGATGCAGGGTATAAATGTGTTTGTGTGCAACCCCACAACAAGCTTCAGAGATTTTCATGCAATTTTTGAAAGAGATACTGGAGGGATTTCCATCATTGACGTGTGTGTCCTTGACAAATTGGCCTTTAACTTGACATATGGCAAAACTGTCTGCTGTCTCATCTTACATCTGCACAATTTGTCTGTAAGTGATGCAAAATTTGGGTCATTAGTTTTGCCAAAAAAGATCCAGCATATTGTATAAGTGACTGGCCTGCTTCTGTTGCCATAACATTATAGTGTGTGATGCACCCAGTTTTGATACAGTGGATATTTTGTCAGTCTTGTTCTACTGTGCCAGAGTCATACACTACATTGAATTAGATCCCTCTGAGCTGTTGCTTTTGTGGCATCTTCACTGTGTTTGTGTTCTGCAAGAGTTAAAAGTAAAGTGAAAGGTAAATTTTTTTTTTCCTGTCCTTGTCATGAAGGCATATAGGAGGAGCAGAGGTATGGTTGCACTTATTCTTAACCTTGGCACTAAATGGAGATGAGTTAACTTCATGCCCCAGCTGCTTTACCCTTAGGAAAGAACCCTGGTGGACCCCAGAGCCAGCTTGGAAGTTCTTGGAGAAGGCAACATCTCTTGTCCCTATCAGGATTTGAACCCTGGATGATACAGTCTGCAGCCTAGTTGCTACAATGACTACACTACTCTGGCTCTCTCTGAAAGAGTTAGGACTTTTAAAAACATTGTCCCCAAGATTCTTATTTGTGACACACAGTTAATATGTATTGTTGAAAATGGACAGTGTCACTTGTCAGAAAATATTTTTCAGACCAGTTTTATCCTCTTATCATGTAGTTGTTACTGGACTGAGTAACATCTCAGGATTTCTGTCACTGGGTATTTGGTTCTTCTTGGACATTTTGAGTCTTGAAGATGAGACCATTGTTTTCTCAAAATTCTGGGAATCAGATACCCAATGATGCTGTGACTGAGCTCATAAGACTGTTCGCCTCAGCCACAGCTCTGCAAGAACTTAAAAATTTGTATCTTAGCATTGAACCCATCCATATCCATTAGCCTTTGTCACAGGTGTAATACGAGTATTACACCAAATGTGAAGATGACTTGAATTGGTTCCTGCCGCCGTTTGTGGCTGATGTTATGTTTCTCTGTAAATTGTAAGGGCTGGTGACTTACAGAGACAAGTGGAAGTATTTTTTAGTAATTTATGTATTGTGGAACTGGATTTTATGTTTCTGAATGGACCATTCAGAGTGAATGAAAAATCAAGGGAAATGAAAATTTACATAGCTGTTGAAATTAAATACACCGACTTAATACTGTATGACATCAAAAATGTAATCTAGGCAATCCTACAATGTGACACTTAATAGAACACTTCCTGTTGTGTTATAATTCAGTAGAGGAAAAAAGGAAAGTCATGTCGCAAGACAACTTATATTCTCTTTCAGAGGCATTGTCTAAATGTTTTGTATTAATCATGCCATCATCAGCCTTTATCGAAGTGTATAGAAGAATTTTAGGCCCAGTATGTGACAATTAAAAAGAAAATTGGAGAATATTAACCAATAAGGAAATTTATGCAGTGGTTAAAAAACCCACTATAACAGAGGCAATCAGATTAAATATATTATGCTGGTTTGGGCGTGTAAAGAGAATGGAAGAAAATAGAATTCCCAAAAACGTAATATATATGAATCTGGAAACAACAAGCCTGAGTAGACCAAGAAATAGATGGCAAGATGAAGTGAGGGAGGATGGAAGACTGGTGGTGGAAAAGGATGGAAGGTAAGGGTATATAACAGAGGAATGGAAGAAGCTTCTGAGAAGGGCAAGGAATCATCGCATTCTGCACATGCCAATGGAATGAATGATCAGCCTTTCAACTTTCAGGTGAGACATCCCTGTTGTGTTGTATAGAATTATAAATATGAACAATATATAGTGAAATGCAACTGAATGATTTTATTAAGGTGTATTTCTTACATTGTTTTTTTCAACGACATGTTTCGGCTGTAGTTATGAGCCATCTACAGGTTGATTACTTTTCTTAATAAGGTAAAATATACAATTAGCAATGCTATTGTTATTGTTACCTATGAGATGTCATATAACATATAAAAACTTTAAAAGTTGTAACATTTATTCCACTGTATAGCAGTATTAAAATTAAGTTAGTGGAAGTTAATTATATAGAATATTAAAATAACAGGGTATTATAATCATGGAATGTGGTGTGGGTACTAAAAAGTATTCTATTTAACTGTGTTTATGGATTCTTTATTGATGCAGTGGTTTTTTGTGACGATGTAACATAAGTCTGTGGAAGTTATCAGAAGTTTGTTGACCTTCTGTGACAGCACATTTTGGTCATTGGTAATTGATGTATATACTCGTTATTTAATAGAGGATAACAGTATTAAGACATTGTTTGTGGATTAATGTACAATGTTTCTCTTGGAAATATGGTGTGTGGACTTCATCAGATAGATGGTATGTTTATGTTGCATATTTTGAAGTATTTGTTGACTGATGTATGTTTATGTTTGTAAAGCAGCCCCATTACAGGCCTGGACAGGCCCATAGGGTTACAGGAGACTGAGGCTCCCAGATTTCAAGACAGTCAGCCCTATGCACCGGCTACCTTACCCCCCAGGAAATTCCTGGTACTCATTTCTGTTAGAGGCTGAGTCGACCTCAGGGCCGTAATGCGGCCGGAAGGATGATGTCAATGAAAAATTCCAATGACACTATCAGGAATCGAACCCGCAACCTTCCGGCTTGTAGTGCAGCCGTATGTTTACGTTTGTGCCAAAGAAAATAACTAATTGATTTTTGTGTGTGTGTGTGTGTGTGTGAGTGGAAATCGTTGAATATACATGTGTCTATTCCTTGTATTATACTGGTTTCTCTGTATGTTGTGTTGTGTAAAGACTAACTTCCATTAACATCATTTTAATACTGCTATAATGTGGAATCAATATTAAAATTTTTATGTTATATGAGATCTTGTAGGTAACAAAACCAATAGCATTGCTAATTGTATATATCACCTTACTAAGAAAAGTAATCAACCTGTAGATGGCTCATAACTAGAGCCAAAACGTGTTGTTGAATGAAACAATGTAAGAAATACACCTTAATAAAATCATTGAGTTGTGTATGACTATATATTGTTTATATTTATAAGAATGATCAGTGTTTATGCAAGAAAAATAGGTATAATGTAATGACATGTCAACATATGGTACTTTCATTGTGTTTTTGTTGTGCAAGATGAAGATGTAAACATACTGGATACAGTGCTATGATCCTTATTATTTACTTATATATATATAATACACACAACATTTGCTCATTTATATCCCCTTGGTGAAATAGAATAGGTAAGTTTTCTACCTTGTTCCTTTTGCCACTACCACAGACCTTAACATTTTTATTCATCTTATATGATACCAATGTTTTGAATAATTTTTAACCTTATTAATGAATTTTCTATCATTACAGTTTTATTGTAATGATAATTGTGGTGTGGGATCACACAAAAAAAAAAAACAATGAAAGTACTCTATGTCACAATGTCCTTATATGCCAGCTATTTGTCTTGTATAAATACCTGATGATGGATTAATTAATCCAAAACATGTAGCCAGTGTCTCTGAAGAAGAATATAAGTTGTGTTGTGAGTAATAACTTACCTTTTTTCCTCTAAAATGTGACAGCTTACATGGAGATATGATCTGACCGTACTAAAAGGAAGAAAATCTTGCGTGCAAAAGATATGCCATATGCCTACAGAGGTTTTTTTTTTGTACATTTTATTTGCAGGTAATTTAGTAATTTTGTATGATTTACTGTTACAGTTAGAACTTGTTGATGAAATCCAGCACACAAAAAACACTCCTTGTGATACCATGCAACTGGAGCTGCTACTTTATTTTCAGGTTGATATGGCATTTCTTTGCCACTGAATATCTTGTCACTGGGCTTCAGGTGTTATCAGATTACAGACTGAAGTGTAATTAATGCTAGACTGCAATATTTGAATCTGAGGTGTATTTCTATTCTACTTCAAAATTAGAAATAAACTTAATGGATTCAATGTGTCAATATTTTAAGCTGTCAAGTGAAGTACAGAACGTAATTAAGGACTAAATTAGTTATAGTTTTAATGAAGTGTTTCCCATACGAAAATTGAACAACAAGTGAATGAAGGGGTTAACCAGACTAGTGCAGCATACTTTTCCTTACTTTCTTTTTGTTTCTTCATTTAGTTATTCAGAAAATAGGTTGTCTGTGTGCTTGCGCTATGTATTGCAGAAAAGTTGTATCTGGCAATGCAAGTCATCCATTTTTATGCATTCTTTACGAAGTACATACTGAGTGCTTTGCGTGGAGACTATGTCAATTCGTCCTTGACCTAGTATCAGTGACTAATCCATTTGCTGGATTTTTCGTTAAATGTTATACAGGAGCTCTTTACAAAGAACTATAAGGCAAGTGTGATTTCGTAACAATCAGCCTTGTCACAGCCATATTTCGGTCCAGGGTGTGAATGAATGTGATACTTTCCATATTTCTTGAACCTGTTTGGGTGAAATTCAGCATCAAATTCCCCACACAATATCATTATAAAAGGTTGCATGTTGTGTAAAATTCAGTGCCATGAAGGCCATATTTTACCTACAGGTGTAAATGAAATTTTACCCATATTGCCTACCATTTTCGTCTAATTTGGATAAATTGAAGTACAAGCTTTGTCTATGAGTGACTGAATTATGTGAAAATTGACGCAGTGAAAGCTGTATGTAGGGTCATAATTGATAATGTAGCCTTACTTTCGACATTTAATCTTCAACGTGGGCGAAATTTGGTGTGATTTGGCTATAAGGCTATTGAATGTTTGTGGAAACTTGGCCGTTCTCTTCTTTAAGGGCGTACACGAAATTACGTATCTGCTTGTAACATGATAGGTACAATACGCAAGAACTCTGTTGTTTAAGTCTATGTACTGCGTCGCGGGGTACACCATTTCGAGAATGTGTAATAATAATTGATATTAGAACGTGGCATAGATTTCACGAGTATTGTAATAACTACCGCACCAGTATTATCACGAATACTTACACTACGCATTACTTTAGAACGAAAGCAGGCGCTCAAGTAACTGGTTTCGATTTTACTCGGTAGATATCGCAATTATGACGTATTTTTGAAGTTCAAGTGCGATCACGTGACCCACGCTAACCGCCATCTTTGTGTGTGCTATAAACACTAGAACCGCGATTGCAACGATTACAAGATTTGTCTAAGTTTTTTAGTGTTTGTACGTGATTAAGTGATATACAAAATGTCTGGAGAGAAAGGGGACGTCAAGAAAGAAAATGCAGTTGATATTTCAAATAGGGTAATGGTATATTTATTAAGATATACGGTGCAGAACTTTTGCTCCCATGCTGGCCCAACGTGATGAAGAAATACGGCAGGTCAACAGTAACGATGGAAAATTGCAGTACTTGGTCGGCTTCGAGCTAAGAGTTCATATTGAATATTATTGAAATAGAGGTTTTAGTGTGCTTAATAATGCATGAATAGATTCTTAATTAGTTGGGGAAGGTAATTCAGTAACACCGTAAACTTAGGATATTTGTCCTTCAATGGCGGGGTGAAGTAAACTCCGGCCATCGATATCCATCTGGCGGGAAACGAAAGAACTTCGAAAATGGGCGGCGATTCGGAAAGTTTGAATTAATTGTAATATGTTTTTGGTGTTAATGTGAATATTGTTATATAAACACGTGATTATCAATTGTATTCATGCAGTAGCATACAAGTAAATGAAGCTAAGTGATGTGATTTGTGCTGTTATGGACAGGAATCAGAAGATGATGCTCCACAGAGTCGTAATCGAAGAAGTGGTGGTAAGAGGGTATCCACAATTACTAGGACTACCCAGGAAGGAGAAGCTCTCTTAAAGGTACAGTTATTGTCTTCTGCTTTGTTTTCATCACTATTCTGAAGTCATGAAGTGAAAGGCATGGATATTGTGATTGCCATTTTATTGTTGCATGTATGATGCAGTGGGTTGCTTTGTTGATAGGTGAATATTTCTCTTGCAGGGTATGGGGCATAAGGAGGAGAGTGGAAGTGTAGAAGTGGAGAACAGGCGACGCACCAGATCTTCCACCAGAGGTGTCCTGCCCACTCCACCTCCTCCAGCTAAGAGAGAAAAGAAAACACCACCTTCTGGAGGCAGAGGTGAGTTACATGTATCTGTCATACAGCACCTTTGTGGGTACATTTTGCATGAGTGGTTGGCGTAAGAAGATGCAGGAATTTAGCTTTCGTCATTTAATTAAGCTGTTAGTGGGAGTAGGAATTGAAATGGTATTCTGAAGAACTGCAACAAGACTACTGTACATACTGGCAAGAGTATGGATTAATTTTCTCTCCTGGAGTTTTTCTGTTAGGTTTGCAGTAATCGACAGGAAAAAGAAGTATGTACACACGCACGCACATACATATACATACATACATACATACATACCAACCACACACCTACTTACATGCGTGTGTACACACGTATTATGTGAGGTATGTAAACTAAAACCTGTTTGTTGTGCTTGTGTGCATTTGGCTTGGTAAACACCCTGGCAGACACATGTTGAATAGTACAGCTGAATGAACGAGTGCATACTTCAGATGCCGGTACAGTGCAGCCTAAAGGTGGTGTACCAGGTGGTGAATTTGTTCAAAAAGTACCAGAGGACAGTTATAAATTTTTTTGGAGCAGGACTTGAACTGCTGAAAAGCTTAGGCAGTTGTATACCATTTGTGGTTCTGCAAGTTATCACATACGGTGGTGACGGATTGGCCATGTATGTTTCGAATGGTTAGGCATTGAATGGTAGAGTTGTGAAGACTGGGAGTGGCGCATGTAGCTAATCCAGAAAACATTGCGTATCTTGAGAATTTAGTGCATGAGGACAGGCATTGGATTTTTATTCCCTGTTGGTGGAATTTAACTTGAATACCAATGCAGCATGGAGTTGTAGGGTATCATGATTATCACAGGTTGTGTACCCATTGGTTCCCATGTCGGCCGGCACATGTGCACACACACACATACAATCAACGCACACAAGGAGTGTTGCCTGTTGGTTATTGTTGGAACATTTGTACCGTATTGAAGGTGATGCATATATCGTAGATCTTGTTGGGCGATAAGACGTGGTGTCATCATTTTAAACCACAGGAAACCCAGCAGGCATGCAATGGGGGCATTCCAACAATAATTTAATGTAATGAGCAATTGCTGGTAACGTGAGGTTGACTGTGTTTCTTGACATTGAGGGAACCTTGTTTCTGCCCTTCAGATCATGTAATAATACACTCATTGCAAACTGTTACAGTCAGATTCTTCAAAATCTGCGTACCAAGATTAAGAAAAGTGTCTTGAGTAAATTCAGTGGTGGCAATGTCCTGGTGTATTATGATGTCTGCTTATGTGTCTCACAGTTTAGGACCAACTGAATGCTATGCGATGGGAGGTGTCGAAACATCCTGCACATTGTCTTGGCTAAATGCCATGCAATTTTCATGTCTTGAACTGTTAAAAGTAAGCCCTCAGAGGCCATATATACATCCTTTGTCCGTAAAGTTCTGAGACTGATTTAATATCTCGATTTAGGTAAATGTTGAGCAATTCCAGTTGCCACGTGTAAGTACCTGGACATTTTATGACTTGCCTGAGGTATTTATGTTAGTTCGCTCGACCTCCGCTAGGTGGCAGGACATGGCGGGAGACCCCATGTCCCTTGCCATTGGTGATTTTTGCTGTTAGAAGCATGGATGTCCGAGTTGAACAGCGAGTTAACATCAAATTCTGTGTGAAGCTGGGCAAGACAGCCACAGAGACATTGCAGCTTCTACATGATGCCTACAGCGATGAAGCTTTATCTCGGGCGTGACTGTTTGGGTGGCACAGGCGATGAATGTCTTGGGTAGGGTGTCGGTGGAGGATGACAAGATCAGGCTGGCCTTCGAGTTCACGGAACGAAGACAACGTGGTGTACATCAGAGATATGATAAGGGAAGACAGTACTGTTACAGTGCGCATGTTGGCTGAAGTCCTGCATATCAGTAAGTCAACCTGCCACCAAATTCTGCGGGAGGACTTGGGTAACCGAAAACTCAATGCCAGGCTAGTCCCGCACGCACTCACTCAGGATCAAAAGGAGGTACGAACTTCAATTTGTGCTGATTTGTTATGCGAGGCACAGAACGATGCTCGTTCGTCAACAGTATCATTGCCAAGGATGAATCATGGTGTTTCCAGTACAACCCTCAGACCAAGAGGCAAAGTGCCGAATGGCGGTCAACGGGTACTCCACCGTCAAAAAAAGTGAGGCGGCAACCATCGACAACAAAGACGATGATAATGGATTTTTCGACGCCGGGGGTATTGTTCATCACGAATTTGTCCCGCAAGGGCGAACGGTCAACCATGAAGTTTACATGTCCATACTCAGGTGCATGCGCGAGGCACTTCGATGTCATCGTCCTGACTTGTGGGCATCTGGACAGTGGACTGTGTTGCACGACAACGCGAGACCACACGCAGCTCTAAGTGTCTCAAGATTTCTCACTAAACATAACGTTACTGTGCTTCCACATCCCCCGTACTCCCCTGATCTCTCTTTGTGCGATTTTTTTGTTTCCATGACAAAAAAAAGGCTAAAAGGATGGCGACATGAGAATATCGAGGCTATTCAAGCGGCTGCGACAATGGAGCTCACAGGCATTCACCAGCTGCTTTCAGGACTTGCAGAAACGCTGGCAACGGTGTATTGACTGCGGAGGGAACTACTTCGAAGGGGACAGGAAGCATTAGTTGTGAGGTTGAATTTTGTATTTTTTACAGACTCAGTCTCAGAACTTTATGGACAAAGGATGTACACATCAGACAGTGATGTGCATGTGGCTATGGTACATTACTTAAGGGATCAGCCAAGGGAATTGTTTGTAGGTGGGATATGCCAACTTATGTATATGCTCCTGTCTAAATGGCTGTGGTGATTTTTGTTAACTGTTGCAGTACCTTTACCCAACCTGTACTTGGAACAGGTTTAGTTCTGTATGCCTTGTGTACATATGAGTACATAGGGTGTTTCAGGAGGAATCGGCCATACTTTGGGAGAATGTGTGTTAGGGTAATTTACAGCAGTATAACCAAGCATGCCTGTATCTGAAGTTGTGCTGTTACAGAGACAATGGCATGAGAAAAATATAATGTTTGCATTTCTTCTCACTCTCTTTAACATGCATATCGCTGCATTGCCCATGCTATCCTTGAGCCGATAGCCAAGTGAAGCCGTGTGGACTTAAAAACATATGATGAGATTTTCATCAAACACAACTTAATCATTTTGTTTAGAAAAATGGCAACAGCAATGTGTTGGTCTAAGAGACCTTCATCAGGTCATCATTACATAAGATCTAAAAATAAGGTGCAATCCTAGTAATGATGGCCTTATGATGGTCTCTTAGACCAAAACATGTCACCATTTTTTTAAATAAAATAACAAATTTGTGTCCTATGGAAACCTGTTGATTTGTTTTTAAGTTTTTAAACACTAGAGTATGTCCTTGGTAAAATTAAAATCAAGTCACGTGAAGGCGAGTGTGCTATATAAAGTACCTGGAGCTGCAAGGTTGATTTATATAAAAGTAGTATAGTTTTTGTTATTAAGTGCCTGTATGTCACCCCAGGTAAAGTAGAGACATCTGTATTATGGCACTACAAATTTCTCCTCGTTTTATTATGTGCTTGTTAATAAGTAAGTGTTTAACGGTTCTCATTCTTTAAAACTTACCTTGCCATTATATCCATAACTGTTCAACTTTGAATATGGGTATTTTTGGTTATATCCATGTGATTTAACCTAAGGAACATTGTCTTGAAGAATGGCAGATACCTTAAAGGATAGGGAGCATCTTTGTATGCATTAATGTACTGGAATTCTGGGGTTTATTTAGCCAGTGGTAGCAGTATTCCTTTCAATGCGATATAATGTGTGTGGTTACCATATTGTAAGGATGTTGACAACTGCGTTGTGGTTAACTGTCACATCGCTCCATAATAATGAAAATCATGTAATTTTTGGTTAAAATTATTTAAGTAATCTAAATATAGGCCAAGAATGGATGGTTATTAAAATTGTGGAATTTAAATTTTTTGTTGTGCGGAGTGATGGCTGAGGCAGTTATATGAGTTCTCATCTAGGGTATAGGTGATGTGTTGTTGATTTGGTGTACTAGTTAGAACAATTCTGACTAGTAGTGTGTTGTCAGTGTGGTGTACTAGTCCACCACTACCACACCGACAACACATCACCTATACTCTGGATTTGAACTCACCATATTACTGCTTTAGTCATCACTCCACAAACACGAAACAATTTTAACTTCCACTGTTTTAATAATTATCCATTCTTGGCCTATATTTATATTACTTAAATAATTTTAGCCAAAATTATGTGATTTTAATTATTATGGAGTGATAGTGACACAGTTAACCACAATTATATGCTTGTAATAAGAACATCACCCTGAAGATGGCCAGATTACTGGCCAAAACATGTTGGTGAGAATACTCTGAATAAATTACGTAATAAATGTTATAGTGCATTGTTGGTTCTTTATATATTTTTGGATCTGATTAACGCATGGAGTGTGGAACATACTAGTTTAGCTAACTGCATTCTACCATTGTTAGTATCCTTTGAATTCAGATATTGAGTGTTTATAAAGCAGGTATGTAGTAAAAGAACTTTTCACAGTTTAGTTAGTTTCAAAATGTATTCAACATTTTCCAGATGAAAATTCATCCAATTTCTCATTGCCAGGGATTGAAATTAATTTGCCACACAGAAGCCTTGCTTGTACCTTATTAGTGGCTAAGATTCTAATATCCTTGTCACTGAATTACCATTAAGCAGTTCTGATGTCTTAGAATAATTTTTGACATTGGAAGTAGGATGTGTGGTGGAAGGATTTCATATGCATTGTCACTGGAATTTTGTGAGTACTGTGCCTATCATGTTTATTTTGTGGATGTGCTGTGTTACTGTTAATATATCTTTCCTTGGGTTCTCATTTAAGTCATACGTTACTCAGCATAAATGTAAAAAAAAAAAACTGAAAACAGAAAACCGATATACAGTGAAGAGTGAAACTTGGATTCCAGATTTTTATTGATTCTGCAAACATTTGTGACAGTTTCACCAGAACTTCATAAGAAACATGTTATATATTCCTGGAATGTACATATTTGCTTTTGACCCAATTCCTCGTCTGTACATTCAAACTGAACTAAATTGGCCTCTTGGCATTTCAGGTTCACGCGCTCCCCATCTTACAAGCACTTATAGAATTATGTAATGGTCACTAAACCCTGTGATTGGTTGATTCATTGTGCATGTTTACAAGTTAATGTTATGGCTGGTTCATTTTGCTTGTTCTTGAGTTTATTATGATGATGATAAATGTATTTGGGTATCTGATCTGTGTTTACACTTTATGTATTATAAATAGTTGCGTGATTTCTTGTGCCCATCGTGGCAAGTAAGATGAAAAGTGAAAACGGTAAAGGTAGTGATAGAGAAAGGAAGTAGGATTAGAAATGTCAAGTGTGCCAATCATTTTGTAGAAATAAGTTGTGTATGGAATGAGAATGTTGCATCTTTTTCGCCTGAACTGCACCAGCGTTCTCAGCCACTTGACCAGGAACTGATGAGGCCATTCAGAAATTTTTGCCACAAGCATCTTGTAAGAAAAGCTATTTCTGTGATTGGTTACAAGTTGTTTCATGATGCAGCATTTATAAAGGTACTTGTTTTGAATGTGCTATATTACGTCGTGGAATCATGCTGTGCCATGCATGTGGCAGTAGTGAACTACTTTTAGAAATTTATATAGCATTTCAATGAAACCATTGATGATGGTGTAACAGTATAGCATAGAAGAAGACTGGGATCAGTTGAAAGCAGGTGTATCGTTTCAACGTTGTGTGTCCTCTGATGATGTAATATGTGAGAACTTGATAAAAAAATGTTGGAAGAAAACTGCATTTGATATGTTTGTGGAAGAGGAGGAAGATTGTGGTGGAAAAAGTGAATCTCCAGCATTGTTTTGTTGGTACTGAAAGGCATTGACAGTGTGGGGAAATATCTCATAAATTTGATGATAACATGATGGTTGCCATTGGAAGTGCTGTGAATGTTGCATGCAGTGTTTGGCAGATAACAAGAAAGTAGCAACTTACTGTACTGAATGTGGAAAAAGTGAACTAGATCATGCTTTTAATGTAGTATGGTATCAGTCTGGTGTATAAAATTTATAACAGCTACATACATTATCATTTCCTTGATTTATACTTTTCTGTCTGTTTGCAATGTAAGATCCAAGTCTCAGTGTGTACGTATTTCTGGAGTTGGGATAGCATGCTAAGAATAGTGATTAGGCTATGGGCTGGACAATCCAGAGTTCAATTCCTAGCAGGTGCAAGAGATATTGTCCTCTTCCTAAATCACCCACACTGGCTCTGGGTCTTATTCAGTTGTTTATGGTGGTTCCTTCCCTATGTGTGGGGTTGCTGGGGCATGAATCCAACCACTTACCTGTATCTAGATCTGAGGTTAAAAATGAGTGAAGTTGGACCTCTGCTTCACTTATATGTCTTCAGCATGTGCACAGAGGCTGTACTTTTATATGTATTATGCTTTTCAGTTTCCCTCAGGCAAGTATTTTTCAAGCCCTGCTGGTTGTAATGGTAATGATAGACAATTATATAGTTTAGTGTTAGGAGGAGAAATATGCTGCTTTCTGGGAAAATGAAGTATTAGTTTTGGCCATCTGGTAGCTGTGTCTTGCTTTGGACATTTACAGTGGTTGCAGTTATGTGTACTAAAGGTTGTTTGCATTATTTTCTTTTTTGTACAAATTGTTGTTTGGATAATCTTGGTATCCATGTATCTCCTTTTTTTTATTTGTATATTTGAATCTTTTTCTCTTGTCAGAATTTATTTGTGCTCATAGTGTGAATTCCAGTGGCAATCTTAATCAGCAAATTTTCATTGTTATTAGAAACTGACAAATCTTTTGGTTTAAAATAAAATTACCTTATGCTTGTTTCTCTTCATGTGGTGTTATTTAGGTGTAATTTAGAGTATTAATTTTGCTGTTTGACACCTTTTCTTTCTTTCTTTCTTTTTTCAATTTCTATGATCTTTAGAACTTATAAAATGATACACTTGAAAATAAAATGCCCCTTATGTAATATTTACTACTATTAATTTGAGGAACAGTTGTTTCCTTACATGTACAAGCAGTTTTGCTGTTATGATGTGAACTTTAGACAGAAAATGCTTTGTATCTGACCTACTGAAGAGATGCACAAAACTGACTATAGAAATGTTGCTTTCTGTTCCTATTATGTTGTGTATATACCACCTTCATGCCATTACAAAGCATTGTTTAGCAGCCATTACAGTACAAGCAAAATGACATATGTAATGTAAAAATGGAAACAAATTACAACTTATTTACATTTTCTAGTGGCTCATAAAAATAGTTTGCGATGTTTGATAAAAACTACACATTATGTTCTGGAAAAAGCATGTATAAAATGTTGGACAAGTAATAAACAGATACACAGTTTTATATGGGCAGTTGAAGTGTGTATGCAAAAATTTTAAACATTTAATTTATTTTATTGTGTCTGTGTTTTATTTATATGTGAGGGTTTACTTCTTAAACATACGCACTCTTGTTTGTTGATTTTTCAGTCTCTCTGTGTTTTTATTTTTGAGTATTTCTTTCACAAATGTTCATGCCTGTTTACATGCACTTTAATTTGTGATGTTCAGTATTTAACATGTCTGACTTCTTCTACTGTTATTTCCTCATCTGCGTATAATACTGTTTGAATTACTTTTTTGCATGCCAATTTGATTTCAATTGTGCACCCATTTTTTAAATTAGTTTTTTGTTGAGGTATACATTAAATGGACCTGGGGGTGTGCCTGTTGTCTCACTCATTTGTTCATCCTAATAGATTTTCAGATTTATTCATGCAATGTTCATGTATTGAACTTATTTAGGAACAAAGCTGTTGATGGGGAATTAGCATTGTGTGGATATTACCAGAAAGCAGGTGCAAGGGTGTAGATTGGCTGTATGTAGGTTCATTCAGAATTTGATTTTGGTGTATGCTGATCATATTCTACATCAAGCCCAGATTTAATTTGATCAAATGACCTTATTAACATGTAAATTTTTGTGTGAAAAATAATTGTGTTAATATTTAGCAGAATACAGGAACAGCTGCTGTTATGTCAGCTGTTCTGTAGTTTGGTAAATGTAGTCTATTGACTTCCCAGCAGTAGATTTATATTTGGGGTAAGTGAAGTTTGTGCCTGAAATTCTGAGGAAAATATTTGGGAAATATGTGTGCTCCAGTGCAGTACAGGTTGTGTGTTTAGATTTCAAAATTGTACGATATTTTTGGTGTGAAAATGGTGGTATGTAAAAAAGAAATAATGGCAACAAGGAATTTTACTGCATTGTAAAGACATGCTACATAATCTCTGTTTTATATTTCACAAACTTCTGTTTGTATCATTATTTTGTCTCCTTCTGTTACAATAATACCCTTTTTTTTTTATATATATATATATATATATATATAAAATTGCGCTAAAATTTAAATACCCACCTCAGTAGGATAAACTGCTGCAACATATTGGACAGTGGCAGTTTTCTGTTTAATTACAAGTTGAAGGGACGTGGATACCATTTGGAGGATGGCTGTGGAGTTGGAATGGCCTAAGCCATAATGAGAAGATTTAGATACGTGGTTTTGCTGCAGTGCAGTTGAGGTTTTATTCTTCCCAGAAGTACAAAGGCCTCAAGACAATAAAAAGTTGAGAACATGCATGGTCTTGTTGTGAATGAAGACTTCATTTAATAAGCAGCGCTGTGTGTAGGCTGAAAAAAACAGTGCAGTATTGTTATTTTTTATGTCATTTGTCTTTGGCTCAAGTGGCTGTTTTGCATAATAAAACTCAGGTAACCCGAAAACTTGGTCTTATAGTTGGGAGATGTGTTTATGGCAACACAGACTGCAAACTTCATGCCTTGTATAGTGTGTACCTGTACTGTAATAAATTTGTTAAATTTGGCAGCTGTCTTTCATATGCTTTTGTTATTCATTTGGCGTAGTTGTTTGTACACCTACATGTGCATGATCTTAATTGTCTAATTATACTAAATTGTTTACAGAACTTTGACTTTGTTGATGGTCGTGTTAGACTGGCACATTGTCGTGTGCTTTACAGGTAGATGTGTTTTAATTGTTCAAAGTTGTAGATAGTGTATGTTAAAAAAATTTTTAAATTAAGAATCAAGTATTTTAACTCCATAATTTCAAATCTCACATGAATGTCTGTAAACATTGACATCACAAGATAATGTGACATTCTAATAGCAGTATCAACAAATCCAAACATTAATGAACCATTGAGATATAGTTAGGCATTAAAGTTGATCCATAGGCATCAAAATACGTATGTGAATTGAATAAAATGTCATGCGACAGTTCCAGCTTTAAGTTATCACCTCTCAACGTAGAGGACCGGGTTTGATCTCACGTGGGAATTGTAGTGGATGCGGGAGCACTGGGACAGATGTTGCTCCCGGTGCTGTAGTTTTCGTTGTCAGTAGCATTTTGCCGGTTCTTCATATTTGTTTATTGCCACCATTATATAATTTTAGCAGATGACAAACAGTAATACTTATGTCTTCAATGAATAAATGAAGAAAGTGTATAAAAGACTGCTGACTGGTTGATAAATTTGTTCACTGTCACATTATGAATATGTGATGTCCTTGTATGAAAGGACTAGTGGCTGTTAAATGTGCCATGGTTTTTGCATTTTGATATGAAAGCACCTTTGCAGTTAGGGTAGCAGCTACAGTTTTGCTTGGGCAGTGTGTGCGAATGTTGTGGTGTGTCCTCTACTGCTTTATTACGCATGATTATAAGATTTTCTATCATCTGCAAGTCTTGTTTAATGCAGAGTGTTGTTAAATGGGAGAATACTTTGCTTTTCTCAGTTCAGTTATTCCTGTCAGTGTCATGTGATGTCAGAAATAGTGCACATATGTTGTCATTGGTTTCCCATGTGTGTGGTGGTTGCAGGCCACAGTTGAAAAACCCTTTGTTTCTCAGGTTCACGACGTGGGAGGCCTAAGAGAGAAGAGAACCAGGAGGAGAAACCAAAGGAGGATGACAATGAACAGGAAACCAGTAATGATGCAGCCAACGAAAAGAGTGATGGAAAACTTGAGGTAATTGGCAGGGGCTTGCTGTCTGTCATGGCATATTTCTTTCCTTGAAACTTTTATATCAGTCATATTATCCATCATCTCGTGTTTAAAAAAAATGAAATAGCGGCATTTCAGAAACTGAATTTTTCCATCCTTACATGAAAGTCTGGGGAGGCATGTGCTGATTGACTTCATCAGAAAGATTTATTGGCAGTAACTGGGTGACTTATGTTAGGTAAGAGCCTCAGTGTGTGAACCTGTGATCAGGTTTTGTTTGCAAGAGATTTAATGTATTTTGTTTATATGCGTAATTCCAGTATGGTTTGAAATTAGTGTTTGTGTTATTGGTTTAGTTTGATGGTATTAATTTTCACTTTTTGGCACTGTTTTCGATCATAACAGCTATTCCCACAATTTGTATTGTACATTTTTGTCGTTTGCTGACAGGATTTGATTCTGGGTGCATATGTAGAGATAGTTACCTGATGTAGGTTGTCCAGTGAATGGGAGTAGCTTGTTCTGTAAGACCTCACTGAGTATTTAGCTCCTCACCATTGTATCTGAAGACATGGAGGCGTCCAGTTTTCAAAAGTTCTTTTCGTAATATTAGATGATGGACAAAGTCTATAAACCTAGTCTTCCTAAATTTTAAGCTCGTGGTTCCGTGCATCGTAATTCAATGTGAATAAAAATCCAACAGATGCAACAGTATGCAGATATTTATTCACTGCAAAACTACTCGAGTACAGATATTTATTCACTGCAAAACTACTGGAGTAGTTTTGCAGTGAATAAATATCTGCATACTAGTCTTCCTAGTTTACCGTGTCCCGTTGTCAGAACCTGAGACATTTTGGAACTGAATCAGTAGTGTCACTACAAAAGATTTGTGAACTTCATATGTTGATTCTAATAACCTGTCTTCATCATTTGCCTCATGCGATAACAGTAGTGTATCAAGCATTGATTTGGATCGAAGTATCTAGGACACCCATAATGTTGTGTCACTTTACAGCATGCTGCATATCTGACATTTGCATTTTGTTACATGTCTGTATGTCTTAGAGCTGGACAGATTTTGAGGAGATTTTTAATTTTTAATAGGAGAACATTAATTTTAAAAGCTGTACTCTCTGTGGCCACTACTGTAGTGCAGATGTAATTGATATGAAATGTGGTTAAGTGGGGTTTAAATCTTCGTGTGTGTTCCGCAGTCCCTAGCATATTGGTAAGTTTATTATTTACTCTGTGTGTTTATCAAGTCTGGAATTTTTGTGCATGAGGTGAAAGCTCATTAAGGAATTATGTTGAACAGTTTAAGAACTTGATACACATGCTGTGTACATACCACCAAATGAAGTTTCATGGATGATGAGCTTGACTGCGTTTTATACTTTCATTTTTGCCTCCTGTTGTATTCACCTTCCAACTGCTGTGGCCTATACCAGCCAACCCACAGAGCTTGTGTAGAGGTTATAAATGCCAGCATTTTAACAGAATGGCTGTGTGGCTGGGTGAGGGAGTATAAATGATTGAGGAGGCTGTGAAGGGGTGAACTTTTCTCCATCACCTTGCTATGAAGCAGTATTTGTAATATAGCAGATAGACAGGGACATTGTGATCTGATTCTTCCCTGTTGCTGGTACAAAAAATGGATCATGGAATGTCATGTGACTTTGTGCTTTTCTTCGTATAACTGGTGTGGAATGAGTTGAAGAAATTTGCTCCACATAAATTGGTGGGTTCGTGAAAGTTCTTTGATGACTGTGACAAAGATGATCCTCAAAGTATTGGTTTGCTCACCACTCAACCACCTGACACGGCTTCTAACCTGAGAATATTTTATTAAATCTAGAGTCTTAATCTCTTTTCAGTGTAATCTGAGGTTTGAGGTTCTCACAGTATTGTTATTGCAGGTGTCATTCCTCTTGGATATTGGTGCCATTCTGTTGGGAGTTAATTTCCAACATTTCAAAGGATTATAGTGGCTTCATGTTCTGAGTCAAGCAGTCCAGTTGTGTAATTGAGGAAGTTCATGCATAGACAGCTCTGTCAGAGTCTGTTGTGTATATCTTCACAGACATTAATTTGCTTTGCACCTATTGTGTCTGTCTGCAGTTTGCATCTTCCACCGTGGTTGTTGACCATTGCTGCAGCCAGTTGTTGAAGTAGCATAACAAAAAATATGACCCATGCTCGTGGTCACCCCATGAGTCTCCTTGTGCATACCTTGTAGTTGTGTTACATGAGAGAATGTACAGTGTTCTGAACCTAAAGAATGTTGATTTCTGTTTCTATTCTGGTATTGCAAATGGGTGTTTGATATGTATAGGGAAGCTGAAGTTGGTATATTCTTTGTGTATGTGGATGAAGGCAGTTTGATGTGAAGATCATTATTGTACTGTTCTCAGACCGAGGAAACAGAAGAGGAGAAGAAAAAAGGGAGTGATATAGATGAGGCAGATAAGATGGAAGTGGATGAGGAGAAAGCAGCTCCTGTTGCTGCCACCACGCCTGTGCCAGCAGACCAGGACTCAAGCAGTAGTCAGACGCAGAAGTCAGAATCAGCTTCCAAGGGACCAGAAGACGTAGCACCAGTAACCGAAAATGCTGAAAATGCAGAGGTGAGCAATAATGGGCACTTAAGTTAGTTTCTTTGTTTGCTGGCATGGTGATGTTTGTTATGACCAACAAAAGGAGCCGAAGTTTGAGGTGTGACACAGTTTAAGGCTTGATCTATGATTAGATGCTTGAACTTGAAGCTCGTTGACTGAGGTGTGAGGTACTGTATGTACCTGACCTGCAGCTGGTAAAGTTATGTTTGTTTTATAAATTCGCATATGAAGAAACTCCACAGTTAGGGTTTTGTGTAACTGAGTGTTCAGGTTCATTCATGCCAGCTTCTCACTATTCATTTTGCTGTAACTGTCAAATGAATGTGTTTTAGGCCTATATTTGCATTATGGGGCAAAGTTTTTGTTTGAAAGCAGGGTCAAAATTCTTTGGCATCTTGATGGGCTTGTCATAGATTCACCTCAGCTGCATTAGCTATTCATTGTCAGCATTCCTGTCAGATCTGGGAGTCCTTGAAGGTTCGAAGTTTAGCTGCCTGCTGTACTTACCCTGAGAAACTTTCTCCCTATATGATGGTATTGTTCTCACCTACAGTTGGTCCAAGGTAGATACAGTTAAACCTCTGTCATTTCTGAAGGGACTGTAGTAACAAAGTGATAAATGCAGGAAAATGACAGTTGTGGGAAAGCATTAAATGTAAGAAACTGGAGTAAACCAATAAATGAAAGGTCTACATTTCCACTTAGGCCTACAAAATAATAAACAAAAGTAACTTGAATACCTTTGTGTCATTCATTTTAAAACATTCTTTATAAAGTAAAAAAGAACCTCTTATGTGGAGACCACATTGATTGTCCGTGACCTCGTATTAAAGGCTAAATAGTGTGTTCGATTTTCATGGAATTTGTCTTAGTAGTTTACTAACAGTAGTTGAGCAAGCATGAGTTCTGTGAAAATTGATGCAGTGAAGGGTGTACTTAAGGGCATAAATGAATTCTTCCTGTATTTTCTGCATTTTTTATCCAAGTTGGAAAATAATTAGGAACAGAAGATGTTGGTAGAAATTTATTGAGTGATAAGTGATTCTGAGAGAATTGTTATAGTGAATTTCACACGTCTTTTAGGTATGTACTTGAATTTACGTCCAGACCCTCCACATTTTGTGTCTGATTTGGGAGAAATTTAGTATAAGGGATATTAACATAATACACTTAAGCATTTGTGAGCTTCCTGCATACCGGTGATGAGAAAGATGAACGCTTCTTGCGAGCAGAAATGAAATTACATATATGCATATACTGACATCCTTGTTCTTACCCTCGCGCTTACTGTTCCAGCACCCTCCCTCACTTGGCCAAGGCATGGCAACATTTTGTAATTATCTTTTGTGTTGTAACAGTAATTACAAGTATTGGCAAAGGTAAAATAGGTAAAGCTGTTCCATAAAATGACATACTGGCACCAATGGATTGTGGAGGTATAGCTCTGCCCATACCCAACCTTAGCACTAGAAGGGCGTGGTTGTTCAATGCCACGTCCCAGCTGGTTTAGCCTCGGGACGGTTATTGGTAGGTTGGTGCTATTTTATGCTACAAATACATCACATTACTTTGCTATTTCTTCTCTGATGTGGTAAACAATACTTCAAAGAGCAGTGCATTGTTATAATTGTACTTTTGAAATAATTATACAATTATATTATATTTTTGGACCAGAGGAAGTTAACAGTACTTGAGGGAAAATGGCGCAAAAGGGAAGAATGGATAGAGGCATCACTCTTTGTAAATGGAAAGACAGATTGTATATTTTAAACTTTAACCACTGACTTTTTTAAGTAGCAAGTGTACATTGTCATGGCTGTGCTTCTTTACATTTTGCAGTGGTGTTTTCAAGTTATCCAGCAATCCAGAAAATAAATTTTATAAATTTTGGTTTTCAGCTTATAAGGTTCAAATATGAATTGAATTTTTTAGAATGGATTTCTCTGTGTGTGACTGAGTTTGTATGTCTTTACTAGATTGTGTCCTTGTACATTACTTCTATTATTTTCTTGACCTATTTTTTGGAGAACTGTTGTATCCTGGTTTGAAATGTGCCAGAAAATCTTGACATCTGTACATTCGTAAAAATGCCTTACATTTTTTGGCCTTCCTGTACATTGTATTTTTAGGATAGAGTGCTTTTTGGCTTCTCACGAGTTGCTTCATAGCTAGTCGGGAAACAAGTTCTTTCTGATAATAGCTTAGCAGGTAGGTAGGTATGTAGTCTATAAACACTAGGTTTTGCACAATCATTGATGACGTCCCTGGCTGAAGATGAAACGTAGTGCCTTGTGTCTCGGCGTGACTCCAGCTTCTCTCTCTCTCTCTTCTGGGGGGGGGTCCATTATTACTCAACTGGCGGAGACTACTCAGTACTGTCAATGATACTTGGACACACTAGACATTGGATCCTCTCCCATATGTGACAACACTGAGTCTGAAGTGTTTTGCTGAAGACGTATTCACAAGGGACAGCTTGAAAGACTGTTTCACTGATTGAACAGCTTCTTACACAGTTCTGCAGCACACGTGACAGGCTCCTACACATTCTTCATATTGTCTTCACTTTTCAATCAGTCAGATACCCAAATTATGCCAGAGGTCCAAGCTGATCAACAGATGCGAAAGAGCTAATGATTTCCTTTTGCATTATTGTGAACATTCCAAAAATAAGTTACTTAGCTTCACTTGTGATGTAGAAAGTGAATAAAAGAATATTATTTTTGTTCTTTGGTTTTCAGACACTATTTGTTCAAATTATTTTATCAGGCAGTCACCATGCTCAAGGCCAGTAGCTGAAAATTGTGTTTGTGGAGTTCTGATCACATGTTTGTATCCAGCTTAGTACATTGATGTTTGTGTATGCGTATTCTGCAGCACACCCAGTCATTGTTGGTCTGGGTTTGGTTGGCCCCAATTGTAATACTTTGCAGTGATAAAATGTTGTGGATTAGCTGTAAGCTGTACTTCTGAGCAGACATGCTTTAGGAAAGAAAAATATGGAAAAATCCTAGGTGGCTGTGTGACATTCAGATAAATACAGTGAATACAGTTAAGCATGTGGAAAGGTGGGTGCTGATTGCTGTTTCTGTGATTCTGACATACAGTTTCACTAAGACCCTGATTCCACGTTTTAGTCAGGGCCACCTAAAAATGGCATAAAATCTGGAAAAACTTTTTTATGGGCTTTTGGCTGGGACCATATAAAAACTGTATAAAGTCACAGAAAATAAAAATGTGGGGATGTGAAGATTGTACTGTTGTGTTAATTGTGTTAGGGGCTGTAACAGAGTAAGGTAAGTTTCGCTACAAACACTTGGCTTTAGTTGGGTTCTAATTTGACATTCATGTATGGTATTGCAGTCCAAAGCAGCAGATGGAAACCACAAAGAAGCTGAAAAGCAGCCATCTCCGACCAAGGATAGTGCTGATACGACTGAGAAACCAACAGCTGTGGCTGAAAACAACCAGATCAATGAAGATAAGGTTGGTAGCATTGAGGAGAAGCCAGCCTCAGTTCCAACAATAGTGTCATCTGCAACAGCAGCAGCCATCACACCAACAACAGATGGAACCAGCGGTGAGCCCAGAAAACCTGCTGTCAGTGTCGTCCCCCCTACCATTGAAAACAGCAAGGTTAATGCACCCACAACAACAGTGACAGGATCGACAGAAGAAGGGAAACAGACATCAGCAGAGTAACAGTCCTAACTGGACTTTGTGTACCTGATTTTTATATGATGTAAGTATACAGTGCTATGGGCTAAACTTTCTGTCTCTTAACGTTTGGCATATGTAACAGTGGTTGTTCTTTTGCAGATCCCTTTTGACGTTGCATCGTCATATTTTAAATACAGTTTAGAACAAGTTGTACAGAAGATGAGTGAGAGAGCGAGAGGGGACAGAACATTTGCCCTGTAAAAAAACAAAATGATTTAACAGATATAATATAAAAATGGGAGTCTACAATAGTGCTACAATATGTGTGTGTTTCATCTTATTCTCAACACAGTGAATTGGTTGGTAAGTGCTCATCATCACCCACCCCACATGAGTCCCAAACCATCCCGCACAAGATGTCTCAGAAGCTGGTGTGATATGAAACAGCTTCTTGAGTTCAGACATTCTTCTGTTGTCTCGTGGATTATTTTCTTGGTTTTCACAGTTTTATAACATTGTCAGTTTGTGTGTTACTGAAACCTTGTCAGTGGAAGATGCATTTCATGGTTTGTTTAAAAAGATTTGCATATTTTGCCTTATTCTTTAAGAGGCAATGTTGTAGATGGATTTGAAAATATCTATGTTTTGTCACATTAGAGTGGCCAATGCTGGAGAAATGTATGAAGGGTCTGTTTGCATATTCTTGTGGGATCACAACAGTGTTGGTTTCCTAGTATACAGATGTTTGTTGTGGAAGTATGCCTCTTTGTGTCCATACTTGTGGTTGCAGTTTGTTGGCACCAACTCAGGTAAATCTTCAAAACAGAAAATGTGAAACACATAGTGTCCATTGGCAGTGGCAGCCACAAGTGTGTCACATTTTACCCTCCTTCCTGTTTGGATCTTCCTGAATGTGTGCAGATCCTGTCATCCTCTGAAGCTTCCTTTTCATCGTTTTTGCCTCATTCCCTATACTCTATCCATTCTGTGCAATGTGTTGGGTGTCTGATCTCACACCCTGCAGGTTATTTGGGAAGACAATGAGATGGGGAAGGGGGGAAGTATGTGTTAGGTTTGTATCTAGTTATTTTTCAAACCAGTACATAGACAATCTATACGTATTTAAAATACATAATATGTATAATGAAATGTGAATTATTTTGCATCACGTAACAGTGCAAAGCTAGAAGTTTATAAAAGTTGAGGGGGGGCACACTGAGTTTTAAAGTAATCTATTATAAACGTGCATGATAATTTATAGAACCTTTTTTTACAATAAATGTGGGTGTAGAGCTTATCTTTGTTTCAGTTACTAAATTCTTAATCCTGGTTGTTCAGTTTTAGGGAACTACACTGTTTTGCCCTTCTGTCATTGTAAGACTTTGTTCCTGTGTCAAGAAAAGCTCTTTGATTTTACATTGCTTGTCACTTTGTGGAAATTGTTCGTAGAACTACTAATTTATTTTACCTTAATATTTATTTTTTTCCTTCCATGAATTTAATAGGGTTCAAAACTCGGCAGCCCACAAGGGTTGGGCCCAAAGCATTCCTATGCATTGTCTGTATTTTCAAGTTCTGTGTCACATGTTGTTAACTAAGTCAGTGGGCATTCTGGTAGGTTAAACCTCTGTGATGGAGGTTTTAAAAATAAGCTGTATTATCAGATATGTAATTGGTCATATTTTCCTCAATTTATGATGCACTTCATACTATAAAATGCCTTTCATTCTGAGAGAGTGTCAGATCAGAAGAGCCTAAAATATAAGGGTCGCTTTGCAGTGTGAGTACACAACGTTTGTCTGTTGATTTAGCTGTTGGCATTAGTGACCTTGCAGTTCTAAAACGTCTTTGTCCTTATTTTAAAAGTGGTGCCATTTGTAACATGGAGATGAGGAGGCTGGTAGGTATGTTAGTGCATTTTTGAGTGCAGCATATGTTGAGAAAATATGACACATGCAAGATTATTTTGAATGAGTTCTATTTGCCAGCTATAGTTCAGTTTGTGTAACTTGTTATATGTAAAGTGAGAAGGTTCAATGTGCTGCTGTTAATATATGCTAAAGAATGTCAATTAACATCATCGTGGGATGGGAGTGCAATCTGTTGCTTTTTATTTTATATTGATGTGCCATTTCTGCTAATTCCCCCCTCCCCTGACTATCATACTGCCAAGCAGTCAGGATGTTGCAGAAAGGGCAAAACTTGTACATTTTACTGCATCCATCTAGCCATCCTTCTGTAATAGTCGTCATTGTCATCCTCAGATCAACTTGATGTTTGTAATTATTGGCGTTAATTAACATGCTATTATTTTTAGTTAGGTCCCCTGTGAGCAGTCTATAGCAGATGAGTGTGTAGTGTAGATATCTGTTAGTACGTGAGTAGTCACATCATCTCTTTCTAGGGACTTGCTGTAGAACAAGTTTGTAAAGTTCCGTGTAAGAGCAATGGTTTTAACACAAAGAAAATGTTACTGAAAGTATCAAAATTGGATTTCTTTTTGATTTGAGGGGGCGAGGACTACTGCTTCCTCGTTTAAACTAATAAATAGAACAAAAACTTTGCACGATGTTTTCATTTATATTGCACTTGTTACCACAAGTATATACCTTCTGAGGTTGGGAAACTGCGTGTAGTAAAAGGAGAGAAATAAATTGGTTATATGTTGAAACAAAGGTTTCATGGAGTTTGTGATCTTCCAGATGTTTCCAACACAACATTTTTTTTAGTCTGAGGAAGGCAGCACTTGAAGAACTATGTATTAAATTTTTCTGGTGAAAGAAAATGAATGGCTCACCTAGCCCACAGTACTATGTTGGCAGCATCTGGAATCATCATTTCCATATGGAATCTGAGACATTGGTACACCTGTCAGCTTGCTCCAACTGTCAGACAGGTCACACATAGCAGTACTTTACAGATATTCACGTAACTTTTCAGTTAGTGCAGTCGGGGTTGTTTGCATAACGTAAGGCAGGATTTGCAGGCAAGAGTCAGTGACGTGTGCTAGGTATGCATCTGTCCCTTTGTGCTTCAGGTACCTGGTCCCCCAGAAGTGTAGTGTAACTAGAATTACTGGGTTTCTGCTCTTCGCCCATTTTCTTTTATTCTGAAAAGAAATGTTTCAGAAATTGGAGCTCTGTGCAGAGATGAAATGGGGGGTGCACCTACTGAGTTGTTGTTACTTAGTAGGTCCAGTTTTATGTATTTACTTGTATGATCTGTCTACATTGCCAATCCATATGCATAACTCCAGTGATTCATAACTTCCTGCCATTACACACTCCATACAGCCACTATTTTGTTTTACATTTCCAAGAAATTTATTGACACAATAGTTTCATGATTTACAAAGCTCTGTTACAGTCATTTCACAGCTACATACCAAGTGGTGCTAGTATTGTCTGCTTCAGAAAATGCATCTGCGAAAGTGTTGTTACCAGCTGTAGGGAATTGAAATGTATAATACTTGGATGGCTTGTGATGGTATAACATTCACACCGTTTGTCATGAAAATTGGTCGTATGGTTGGAAGTCTGAGTGAAGGGGTAGACAAGAGTTGATGGCATCCCAAAGAGGATTTTGGAAGTGAAATAAAAGAGGAATGCTAGAGAGAGATCGCAAGGAAAATGTCATACTGAAGGGGGGAAGGATTCATGGCAGGTAGATTGATACAGAGGATTTGTGGGTAGGTATACACATGGCAGGAGTTGGTTAAATGACCCAGATAGTGTGGAGTTGTCTAAGGAAGAAGAAGTTTTGAGCTCCCAGTCTTATCTTCTGTTTTTTGTCGGTGCTCTGTCACCTTCCAACATTTTGGGTTGCTGACTTGGTATTCATTAACACATGCACTTTGATTGTAGACTGTATTAAAATCAGTTCCAGGTTGAGAAAAGTAATGAGGCTAGAAGAAGGTGGTGTCTCTGAATGCAGTGTGTAGTTTTATAAAACATGTTTTTATTATGCCTCATTCTGCATATTGGTTGGGGCCACTTTCTGAAGGTTTGGCTCAAGCAGCTTTTGCTGTGCATTTCATCTGTCCCAGCATAAATTTCATATGTCTGTCTGTGATGTGATCTAGTAGGTTAAGACACTGAAGCACTGCATGTGGGTACCAGTGTTTCAGAGGGCTGAGATAGTATGTTATCAAAAACATTGGCACCGTCTTACCAGATGGGTTCCTTGTTTGGAAAATAACAATGGTGACAGCATGAAATCAGATACCTACCCTGACTGTATGTTAATAATGAGTGATGCTGTGTTATAAATGTTCATGAATTATTGCTTTTTATAAAAGTTTGGAAAGTCATGCAGAAGCCTCCAGTGTTGGAAGTGCCCACACATACACACCTGTTTAAAATCTGAGATACCAGTAATTCCTGTTATCAATTCTGATGGTGTATATCCCTTAAACATGGCAAACAAGAACGTTGGAGAGAAAAGAATTGGCATCTGTCTTGAGGTAAGTCAAAGAAGAAGGGGGAAAAACCACCCTTTAAACATTCTTCCATACATATCATGCAGCTGTTGCAATGTACATGTACACTACTGTTCTGTCCATGCACTTAACACGAATTTTTGAGTAATGTATACATTTGAACTACTACCTGTGTCATCATTACATGCTGGCAATGCACTGTAGGATTGAGGTGCCAAGTTTTACAGAAGTATGAGAGTGGAAGGCATTATTGGCCTATAACAGTACTGGATGCTGTATATATCATGGCTGAACCTGGCTCTTGCCCTGGAATTTCTGGACGGTTTGTGGTACACTTGGTACTGCTGTTTCATCATAGCTACCTGTGATACTCGCATGAGCCCACTGCTTCATGTCTTCTCGTAGGAAGTCAATTGTTGTAGAAGTAGGCAGTTTTCCCTTAATAACAAGATTCAGGTTGTGTTTATAGTTTCTTTAAGGTATGTGTGTTTCAGCTGAGCAAAGATGTGTAAATAGTTTAGTCTGCTGTATCCTATGGTAATGTTTAATGCCCTTGTAATTTTTGCAGTAAGATTTTTGAGCGACAGCTTTCAGATTGTATGCAGTGATTTTTCTCCATGGTTTCTCATAATGCCATACTATAATATTCCCTTACTCGTAGGATGTTACACTTTTGGGGCCTAAAATGTGACAATGCAGGAAATGTACAATTGTTGGCATCAAGTGGAAGTATGTGTACAGTAGTGCACAAGCCCTTCATTTGCAAACGTGTTGCCGACTTTATTAGGAAATGGAAGGCCTTAAACTGGTGCAGTTGATACATGAAAACAGTAGTTTTCTGCGGCAGGGTTTGGATATTTGCAAATGGTCCTTGCGTGGTAAACGGTCGCTGTGCACCGATTAAAGCAACAAGTGAGGAGCCGACATATCCAAGAATATTTGTCCATAAGTGTATGGTGAAGCTACTGTGGATGATGGAAGAACCAAAAGCAGGAGGAACAGCACTTCTTGACAAATGGCGGAGTAGTCACCCTTGTCCTTCAGTGATGCTTGACATCCGCTGGTTTGATGAGCATCTACCATCGTATAATGGATGGATTATGCTGCACGCTATCTGTCGGTCAAGGCAGAGCAATGGCAATTGAAAAGCTAGGGCGTTCAAAAGCCAATGCTGTTTGGGTGCAGCAACGCTGACAAACGCAGAAAGAGGAGGAGAAAGCAATCGCCCTCGACTGCTGGCGTAAATTGAAATGGATGAAAATTGGGTTCAGCTTTTCGAACCAGAATCCAGGCGGCAATTAATGGAAGGGCGCCACACGTCAACCCTCTTAAGAAGAATTCAAAGGTGTTGCCTTTAGCAGGAAAAATCATGGCTGCAGTCCCTGTGAACTTGTCTGGAGGGAAACAGTGGACTCGACAGCTGTATTGAAACACTGGGAAGTCTGAATGCTCTCCTTAGTTGGGTTCGTTCCGCAGGAAACATTTCAGAAGTGTTCTTCCATGACATCTCCATACCACACACAAGCGCGCCACAGAGGCTTGCATGCAATTTGGATCGACCGTATACTCCTGAACCAGCACCGTCAGACATTTTGCCTGTTTGGCCTCTGAAGAACAGCCAGCAAGAAAACTATTAAGTCTGTCTGAAGCAATGTGGTTGTGAAATTTTGCACGTGTATAACTTGTAAGTAGCGTGAAATGTCCGCGGAGCATAACGTTTCTGGTACGTTCGTTGTTTTCTTTTCCCTAGTTTTTAAATGTATTAGTACTTCCAAGAAGAGCACTGAAGATGAGAGGGAAATGTCCCCTTCCCCGCTCTACACAGCACTAATCTCTGTATAACTTACAAATTTTATGTGTACCGCGACTTTCTTTTGTTTTCTGCATGTTTTGGGTAATGGATTTCTTTGCGTATTTCGTGAACTTGAAGATAGTGTGATTCGTGTATGTAGAGTCATGTGTAAAGTGCTTTGTTACGTATTTGTATTCGATTTTATCCGACGTCGGCATATTACGAATGCCAAATGTGAAATCTCCCGAAGACCCGTCAGATGGGAGTCACCCTGATGGACGATGGCAGTCATAACTAAGCTAGTAGTCTGTTTTCGCTTGCAGGGCAAGGTACTTAGTTAATCTGCTTCTAAACTGACCCAGATAAACAAGGAAAAAGTTCTAATTCAAGGTCCGAGGCCCGCATCTGTTATGCTTTGAGAGCCTGGCGACAAAGGACGACTTGCAGAGATAGATGGGAGAATAGCGAAATCATTGTTAAATTGACTGGAGACTGGATTCATTTTGGCTCAGGATAGGTTCCCTAATTTCGGGTTATTGTGAACACGGCAGTGAACTTTCGTACCCTATGAAAAGCGGTCAGTGTTTTGATGACCTCTGCTGTCCCGGGTGCCGCTTATGCCACAATGACCGTAATTAAAAAGCCATAGACTCTTTGGCGCTTTTTACCTGCCAGAACGTAGTCCTACTGTGTGGTGTCCTTTTGGCTTTACTTTCACCATGTTTCCATACACACTTTCACTCCAGCATCTCTTAGGCATTCTTAATGCACAGGAGCAAAAGCTTCCGACAGGATTACGAATTCTTGTCCACGCTACGTCCAAACTGACTGTAGAGCCCATACAATTCGTTGTCCAAATGGTTATAACATTTTAGTGCGTGAGTAAATTGGCCGGAGCTTGGAAACAGAATTATTGACACTTTTGACGACAGTTTGCATTTCCTGTGTTTGGTATGACCAGAATGATGTAATAAGTAGGAACATTCTCGCCAGTGGCCACATGGCGTTACTACAGCATATTCGCATTCGACTAATCGCAGAGTTTGAATTTCAGACTATTCATGTTGATTTTGCCTTGGCTTCTTTCCTCCGTGTAATCACTTCCGACATTCACAAACACAGCTGCTGACTGGAGGCTTCGCTTTGCAGGCGTGCGCTTGATTGGCCTACATCGTGCGTCACGGAGGAAACAAGCAAACGAATATTTGCTCTGGACTTGTTTTTTCTAACCTGGTGTCAGAACATTGTAGCACAGCATGCCCGAAGTAGGCAATCCGCCGCACTGCATGCCAGATCGTTAAGCCTGGTGGTGCTCGCCTGTTATTGATTCCCCAAGCAATATGGTCGCTAGCTTTTCAACTTGCGCTACAGCTTTGTTCTGTTTAGTTTGCGAGATTTGCCCACTGTACTTCGGAGTTGAAAGGCCATGTTATTTTACAGCTTCATATAGTAAGCCGAGGTTTTGCAGCATAAATATAATGGTGGGACGACGTACGTTGTATCAGGCGAGTAGTAATCGTTGCCTATGCTTCGTATAGGCTCCATCTCAGCATTCCGCAATCAAGTGGAACATAGACCATCAGGTGTTTATTTCGTAAAGATATTTGTCACAAAGTACGAAGCTACAAGACAGTTGCGTTGGAAATATGTTTATTGCAGCCTTTCCTTTTCGAGTTTTAAGAATTTCTCATAGATTTGTAAGTTTAGAATACGTACGATGGGTAACGTTAAATTTTTAAAATTATGAAGCAAGACCGATGAAGTTTACAGAGCGCTGGAAGCGCCCCCCCCCCCCCCCCCCCCCCCCCCCCCCCCACTTCCACCCATTACCCGGTGGGCCGTCTGTTGCGTTGCTCGTTCTCCCTCCGACTCTACT